>FLRY01000921.1_pt1 | contig 95306 bp, 98 predicted proteins | sample 1550471 | NCBI WGS metagenome assembly FLRY01 (sample SAMEA4031759, study PRJEB14383) | metagenome | biome: human; feature: oral; material: saliva | place: Philippines | collected 2014
TACTTAGTAACGCAACAAGCAGAGTTGTTTGAAACTTCTAACTATAAGATTATAAGTATAGAGGAATCTTTACAAATGCTATCTAAAGCTAACCTTCTACAATATGACTCAGAAACTACAGGTTTAGACCCCCATATCTGCCAATTGAGATTAATTCAGTTTGGTTCTGATAAATATGATTTTCAGATGGTTGTTGATGTGGAGTCTGTACCTGTATTCTATTATAAAGAAATTTTAGAAACAAAAACCTTAATAGGACATAACCTAAAGTTTGACCTTAAGTTTCTGTATTCTGTTGGTATTATACCTAGAAAGGTATATGACACTATGATTATGGAGCAACTTCTATATTTAGGTCATAAATATGAAGGAGGTTATTTCTCTTTAAAGAATACTCTATGGAGAAGGTTAAGTGTTTCTATGAGTAAAGAAGTCAGAGAGACTATCACAACAGCAAGATTAAATGACTCTATTATTATATATTCAGCTAATGATGTATTGTATATAGAGAAATTAGCCTCTTCTATTAAGAAGGATTTAGAGGATAAAGGTCTATTAACAGCTTGTCAATTTGAATGTGATACTGTTCCTGTAATGGCTTATTTAGAATGGTGTGGTATTAAGTTGGATGAGAATAAATGGCGAGCTAAGATGGATAATGATTTAATCAGATTAAATAATGCTACCAAAGCATTAAATGAATTTGTAGAATCTAATCCATTGTATGAGAGCTATACAGAAACTCCTAAGTATTATGATTTATTTGAAGAAGTAGATTTCTCACCTAAGTGTAATATCAATTGGAAATCATCTAAACAAGTGATTCCTTTTGTTAAAGGTTTAGGGTTTGAAACTCTTGTTTATGATAGAAAGGCTAGGAGGTTAAAGGATAGTGTAGAATCTAAAGTTCTCTCAACACAGAAAGGAATCAATGATGTCTTTCTAAAGCTATACCTTGAGTTTAAAGGGGCTGACAAAGTAGTAGATTCTTTCGGTCAAGTATTCATAGATTCCATTAACCCTATTACAGGAAGGTTACATACTGATTATCATCAATTAGGTACAGCTTCAGGTAGAATGTCTTGTGGTGGTAGTGATAATAGTGATATAGCTTTATATAAGAAATTGCCGAAAGGTTCTTGTAAGAATTTAAATCACCAACAGTTGCCTAGTGACCACGAAACTCGTTCAAGTTTTGTGTCGGAAAAAGGTAACTTATTTTGCTCTTGTGACTACAGCGCTTTAGAGAGTAGATTGGGTGCCGATATTTACGATGAAAAAGCTATGCTAAAAGAGTATATTGAAGGCTCTGGAGATATACATAGTTTGGCTGCAAAAAGTTGTTTTCCTGAAGAGTTAGAAGGTATAGAAATAAAGGATATTAAAAAGCTCAGACCTGACCTCAGAAAAAAGGCAAAAGCACCTGAATTCAGCGTGCAGTTTGGAGGTGGAGCTAAATCTATTTCTGAGTCTTTATCTATCACTTTAGAAGAGGCTCAAATAATTGAAAATAACTTCTATAAAACCTTTTGTGGTATTAAAACTTTTAAAGAAAAAGGAGGTAAATTTGTTAGGAAAAATGGTTATATAATTATGTGTCATACTACAGGGCATAAAATGTTCTGGCAAGGCTTTGATGAATGGAAAGAAAGAGAAGCTAGATATAGAGAAGATAAATCATTCTGGGATGAATATAGAAAGATAAAGGAATCTAACCCAGAACATCCCTTAGTATTGGAGGTTAAAAGACACTTTGCAGAAGTATCTAAACAAGAAAGATTAGCACTTAATGCTCCTACTCAAGGTAGTGGTGCTATAATTATTAAAGAGGCTGCAACAAGGTTGTACAATTGGATTCTTGATAATAATTACTTCAATAAAGTAAAGATTGTCAATATAACTCACGATGAAATTAACACTGAATTTCCTGAAGAGTTAGCTGATTTCTTCCCTGAATTCCTAGCAAACTTAATGAAAGAAAGTGCTGCTAAATTTTACACAAAACTAGAATACCCTGCAGAACCTGCTGTAGGTGACCATTGGATTCATTAATTATGATTATAGATAACTTTGATTTAATTGCTGAATGGTTTAATGGTTTAGAGGATAACAATGATTACTATATTCAAGTAGAGATTATTCAACGGAAGAAGGATGGAGTTGATGTTGGTAATAGTACCAGCAATGACAATAGGTCTATTAAGAAATTCTACCCTACTTCTGTTGAAAGTCTACTCAAGTATAAAGATAGGATTATAGATATATGCAGGAGAAATAATGCTCGTGCTTATATCTATCCTGCCTATATATCAAAGAAGCAAGTTTACCATAAGCTTTTGTTAGATTTGACTGCTAAGATAACGTCAGATAATTTTGATAAACCTGTTGAGAATTTAGCACCAGCTTTATGCTCTAAATGCTTAACTAGTAAATACCTTATATTTGATGTTGATAGTAAGGACTCAGATAAACTGAAAACCATTAAAGATACTGTATCTTCTCTTTCTAAGTCGATAACAGTGTTAAATACAGTTAATGGTTTTCATATCCTTTGTAAACCTTTTAACTACACTAAAATAGATTGGGGTTCAGATGTAGAACTAAAAACAAAAAACCCAACATTATTATATTATGAAAACGAATAGAGAAGTAGCAGAAGCCTTTGTATTAGGTAATCCTTCGGCTAATGCTAATATGACAAGTACAGGAGATAGGCTATTCTCTTATCATACTTGTATAGCAGAGAGTTTTCTTAATAGGTATAACGAAATTTGCTTTGTAGTAAATCATACAAGATACTCTAATACAACTACTAGACATAGGAATTATGTAAATGATGAAGTGTATAAACTCATACTTAAGGGGTTTATAGTAATAGTAAAGAGAGTAGATGATGTACCTAGAGGAACTCAATCACTAAAACAATATTACAATGACATATAGATTTGAAGAACCACGCAGTGAGTATATAAAGCAAAATGATATAGTAGAACACATAGCTATCTGCACAAGAACTTGCTATGATTCTATAGGAACAGAAAATCAAAAGCTCTTTAATACACTAGAAAAGAGAGGTCACGCTTCAATGCTTAGACACGCTTCTCGTTACTATAAGATGCCTAAGATTGAAAGGTGGTTTGAATTCCTTAAGGTATTCAAGTATTGTCCTTATGTAGAAATAAACGAGACAGACGATTGTTTCTATATGTCTACTAATATGCAATTCTATAAGGAAGTTTTAAGTAAACTCCTACCTGAAACTGAGTTAAAGAAGATTGAAATTACTGAGGATAAAGTACCTTATGAGTACAGAAGATTCACATTCAGAATATTCACCTCTATTGCTATTGCTAAGGAATTGAATAGAGTATCACCTAATAACATTGCAGAACGCTCTACTAGATATGTAGACTATTGTAGAGCTAAGTATAATGCAATGCCTATTATGAAACCCCATTGGTTTAAGGGCGATAACTCACCAAAAGAATCCGCATACTTAGGAGCTTTAGAAAATGCTGCAGTTTATTATGGTGTCCTTAGAGATAGAGGTCTTCCACCTGAAGATGCTAGAGGTATTATTCCCCTTGATGCTATGAGTGAAGTAGTATATACTTATACTTACAGAGAGTGGGAATTCATATTTGCTAAGAGGGTTAGAAATGCTACAGGAAAAGCACACCCAAATGCTATTCAAATCTGTAGTATTGTAGAGAATATATTAGATAGTTTAAAGGAATTAAATGGAAGAGAATAAAGATGTAATAAATCCCAATCATTATAAGCAAACATCAATGGAATGTATTGATATAATGATGGAACTTTATGGTAAAAATTCTGTTAAGGAATTTTGCCGATTAAATGCTTTTAAGTATCTTTACAGACACCAACAAAAAGGTTCAGAAATTGCTGACCTAAAGAAAGCTAGTTGGTATCTTGATAGATTAATAAAGCTTTTAGAAGAAAATGATTGATTTGAATTACGAAACAAAGGACGAATTCTATGAGCTACTTGACCTATTAGTAGGTAGTGGATTCATAGAAAACTCTGGAGTTAAATATAGAGCTAGTCATAATAGTGGGATAACAAGGTTAATTTATGTTACTCTTTCTATTCCTATGACTAGTGAAGATATTGCCAGGGAAGTCTTAGAAAGAAATAGAGGAACTATGTTTGTTAGTGATTATCACTATATAGTACACGTTCCTCTGTATTCCCTCTTTAAAGAGGACTTGATTGATGTATGTCTACCATTCCAAATATTTGAAGATAAGAATGTAGATATATTATCAAACAAAACGAAAGTGAAAAATACAACTCTGGATTTAACAAGTTTGAAGGAGTTAGTAAATACAGGTCGTGAGATTTATGTATATGGTAATAGCATTTACTATATCTAAATCTCTTCTTTGTATTGTTGTTTAGTTGTGAGGGGAAGGTTGCTGAAAATGTAGCCTTCCCCACTTTTTTTATAAGTTTCGCATCGGTAAAAAAGTTATTACTATCTTTGTAATAAATCATTTAAAATAAGAACGTTATGACTTGCGTAAAAATATCAAAAGACGAATTGGCTGTGTATAAAGACCTAGGCTATAAGGATGGTTTTATTCAAGGTGCTTTATCTCTGTATCTAGAAAAACACCCTGAAGTTGATGGTGAATTACCTACAGCAATCGAGTTAAATGAATTCATAGATAATAGTAAATATGGGTTAAACAGTTTATCTTTCTATAGCAATAGAGAAGGTGAAGTTGAAGATGTTAATGATTTTAGAAGCCCTTTCAACCCCTTTAAGGATGCTAAGATAACCATTAAAATCGGAGATGAATACCTAGAAGCTAACAACATTGAACATGCTTTCCTGTTAGATTTCGTTCACAATCTTGTAGTAAGTAAGAGAGTTAAAGGTGCTAAAGCATTCTTTGATTCTATTAAGGATAAGCCTATTGAAGAAGTTAATGCTTTAGCTTTAGAAGAGAAATTCAAAGAAGAAATAGGTGGTAAGTCTTTACTAAAATGGTTTGAAGCAAAGCCTGAATTAGTAGAGCAGTCTATGCTTAAAGCTGCTTCTACAGCTTTTGTTGTAAATAAGAGAGCTAAAGATATTTTCTTGAATAAAGCTAACTCTGAGTTAAAGATGGAGATTACTTTCAATGGAAGTGATTATATGCCAGAAACGCTCAGAAAAGCTTATAGTAATGTTATATCTGATGCTATCAGATATACAGCATTAAAGGAATTCAAGGAAAGGTCAGCAGAAGAAATTAGAGCTTTAGAAGCTGGTATTGAATTAGAAGAACGTTCCGCTATAGAACAAACTTTTACTCCCCTTCAGAGAGAATCAAGAGAAAATTACATTGCTTCTAGAGTTATTACATTAGGTAAAATTGATGCAGAAAATGAAGGTAAAACCTTTATACAAGTAGTACAAAGTAAAGGTATGGACCATTACCTAGAAGAAGTAAAAGAAGATATTCGATTACATTCTATAGGTGAAGGTTTTTATTCACCAGAAGCATATGCTATATCTAAGTTATATAATTTAGGTTATAATAATGCACCAAGAAAGTCTGGTGGTACTATGGGTATAATAGAGGAATTACAACTATTCTCTGAAGCTTTAGCAGAACAGAATATGTCTCTACAAGCAGAACATTATGGTTTAATTCTAGATGATTTAGTTGTAGATGAAGCTTTAAAAGCAGACTTACTTAACACTGGTAAATACCGCAAAGAAGAATTCGGTAAAATCCTAAAACACTTCAACGAGCTTAAGATGGGGATTAAAATGCCCCTGCTTAAAAGAGAGAATATTCGTCTTTCTTCTAAGTTTGAATCGGCTGAAGATGTCACGGATGATATTGAAGAAAGAAGCTTTGATTTCTCTGCAAATGAGGGTTATGCTATTGACTCTGTGATGAAGAGAATCAGAAAGATGCTTAATCAATTACCTGTTATGAATGGTGATGAGTTAGTGTTAGATGATTTAGGTGAAACACAATACTTAACTGATACCTATACTTACTCCATCATTCAAAATGCTTTACAGGGAACTCGTTCCTATGAAGCAATGCGTGCTAGATTAGAGAAACTTTCTATGAAATACCCTTGGGTAAAGGCTCTTACTAACAAGCTAGATAAGCCTGATAACTATAAACCTACAGGTGTTATTGATGAGTATGATAGTCTTCACAATGAATTTTTTGCTTCTTTCTTTAGAAGTAGAACTTACTATGAAATCAAGAAAGATGTATTAGTAAAAGAAGATAATCCATTCCTTCCTGATACAGTAGAACTGAAAACATTCGGTATTAACGATGATAGAGTTTCTTATATCAATTATTCTGAATGGAGTTCTACTTATATGCAGGGTATTGTTTTAGACAAGGAACACTCTATTTATGATACTTCAGGTAATATTCATAGAGATAAGTATAAAGCTTACAGGGAATTCATACAACAGCTTTACGATAGAATTAAGTATGATGGTTCGGATTATGCTAAGTGGGAGAATAAATTCCTTAACAGTAAGGAAACCCAAGATGATATTCGTATAATGCTTAAAGCTATTGGTATTGCACCAGAAGGTGGTAATATTTTCGATTATGAAACTAATCCAGCGTTAGCAGAGAACAAAAAGAAAAGATATTATAGACCTATAGCTAAACTTCTTAATGATATTTTCGAAAAAGTCTTTGCTTTTAGAAATGAGGTAGATGAATATCTTAAGTTACAGAAAGACGATTCAAATGTTGTAGAAGTAAATCTATTTAATCAGTTTAAACTCAATTATTATAAGATTGGTAAGTTAATTCAGTCTAATGATAGTGATACTTTCTTGAGAGGTACTTTCAGAAACAATGGTAAGATGTATAATTCTTATACTACTCCTACTTATATGCAAATCCTTATGGACAAGCTTAGTGGTGTAGAAGTAGAGGATTATGATGCTATGATTCAAGAGGAATTCTTAAAGGATAAATTCTTTAAATATAATTATGTAATTCAGCAATTAGCACGCAAACCTGAAGAAGGTGGGTTAGAATCTAGAGAACTGATAGATTATAAGGAAATTCTAGTCTTCAGAGATAAGGAATTCAAGGAATGGACTGAAAAAGATAAGTACATAATGCAGCTTGATGAATTCAAGAAGGATAAGACATCAGCTTGGTATCGTATTCCTCTTGCTGGTGAAATTAAGCGTGCAGGTTATTATAGATTTGAAAAGATTTTAGATGACAAGAAACTAACAAATCTTTTCATTGATTTAGCCAAACAAGAGCTAGAAAGAATAAAGGAAACAAAAAGATGGAAAGAAGAATCTAAGAAAACTTATATAGCACCTGTTACAGGTATTCTGAAGAGCGGTGAGAAGTTCTTATACTTACCTGCTCTTAATACACTAAAGATTGAGGATAGAACATTACTTGAGTCTTTAGAAGCTGGTGTTATTGGTACGGAACCTTTTGATGAAAGAGAAATACTAAGTAAGTTTGTTATTAAGGTTCTTAATGATATTGTAGCCGAAGAAACAGCTAAGATTCAAAGTTATGAAATAGATGAATCTAAATCTGATTTAGCAAAATTCATCTTAAATGACTTGTATTTTAGAACTCAATTCTCTCAGTTTACTGCAGGGGATTTAGCTAATTTCAAGGATATTATTGACTTTCAAAAGAGATATAAGCAGACGATGTCAAGTACTACTAGATTAAATAGTGGTAATGATGTTCAGAAAACCTTATATATAAGTGACGAAGTTTTAGCTTCTACTATTTTACCAGAGATTTCTGCTATAGTAAAAGAGAGAGTTAAGCGTAAGGAACTTACTAAGGAAGAAGGTGATATTATCATTAGTTCATTTAAAAATATTAATGCTACTGATGGTCAGGCTTATAGAACTATAGATGGCTATAAGTACATTATGGAAAAGACTGGACAGTGGACTGATGCAATGGAAGAGTTTAAGAATAAGCTTGATGAAGCATTCAAGCCTGACTCTGATGTTCATATTTCCTACACAGAAGCTCAGAACTTCTTCTTTAATGCTATTAAGCCTCTTGTTTATGGCTCTTCTATGGTAGACACAGGTATGATTAATACTGAGACTGGTGAGAAGATTTACAAGAGAATCAATCACCAGCATAAGAATTCTGAAGTTCTTATGTTAGCTATTAACTCATTTGCTACTACTTCTCCAACACTTAGAGCTTTAACTACGTTTGCTAGAAAAAAGGGAATTCACGTATTTGAATTTGCTTCTGCAGTTAAGGTAGGCTCTCAAGGTGTTGTAAATCTCTTAGAGAAGGATGTAGCGGGTCAGACTATCACTATTAATGAATTAGATAATGAAGGTAAGGTAAAACCTAAAGATTATACTTTTGCTAAAGATGCTGAACCATCTGATGCTAGAAAGATGATTGCCAATCTATTAGAAGAAGGAAAGATTACAAAGGAAGAATTTCAAAGACTTCATAAGGTAATCAATAATACTACTGAAGAAGAGATTACAGCCAAGCTAGAATCTGCTACAATGATTCCTGGTTCTGATGCATTAAACCCTTCTGTTGTACACGAAATTCCTTATTCTAGTTATGGTTTTCAGGTTAATACTCCAGAACACTATTATGATGCAGAAACATTGATTGGTACTCAGTTTAGAAAGCTTATCACTTCTAATATTGACCCCAGTAATGAATATAAAGTTAAAACACTCAATACTGATGGTATGGAAACTACATTGACTATGAGTGGAGAAACTTTTATGAGAACCATTAATGGTAAAATTATTGAGAATGTTTATGATAAATATGAAGAAGTAAAGGAAATATTTGAAGACCCTCTTAAGTTAGAAGCTATTATTCAAAGCGAAATTGGTTCTAACCCAAGATATGGTACAGAGGTTGCTAAATTCTTTAAACTTATTAATGATGGTACAATAGATAACCCACAGTTAAAGTTTGAGATGGCTTTAGAGGACCCTCAGAACTCTAAGATTATTGAAGCTATCTTCTCAGGTATTGCGAAAAATAGAATCAATAAGATGAAGACTCAGGGTGGTTCACTTATTCAGATGTCTAACTTTACTCTATCAGATAAGCTTCAAGTACAAATGAAGCCTGATGGTAAGAGTATTGATTATATACCAGCCTATGTTCCTATATACTCCAAGAAACTTCTTGAGTTCTATAGTGACAAGAATGGTAATGTAGACATTAAGAAGATGGAGAAGGAAGCTCCTGAATTACTAGAGATGATTGGTTATAGAATTCCTACAGAAAGTAAGCACTCTATGCTTCCTATTCGTATTGTAGGTTTCTTACCTAACTTTAATGGTACTTCAATTGTACTTCCTGCAGATATTACCACTATCACTGGTTCTGACTTTGACATTGATAAACTCTATATTATGAGACCTTATCTTGATGTAGAAAAGACAGAGACTGGTAAAGTAGATAGTAAGGGTAATCCTGTTATCCGTAGAAAGTTGATAAAGAAGTCTTATACTGATGGTAGTAGATTTATAGAAGGGAGTACCCCTAAAGAAAACTACGCTATGAGAAATAACTTCCTCTTTGACTCTTATATGGCTATCTTAAAGAGTGAACATTCTACAGCTGAAATCTTTGACCCTTCAGGTTTTGATTCTCTTAATGCAGAAGCTAAGGAATCATTCTTAAGTTCTTTCCCTTATGCCGAACTATATAGTATGGTTGAGAAATCAGGTGTACTTGCAGAGATAGTTAAGGAAGTAGAATTTACTAATGATGATATAGTAAACAAATCTCTCATTCTAAGTAATCTTAACCCTGATAGAGTTGAAAGAATTATCAAGGCTTATGAATCATCAAACACTCCATTCCTAAGCTCTACAATGCACTATTTTGAAACTCAGAATGCTGTAGGTCTAGACCTTGTAGGTATTTCAGCTAACGCTAATACCTTTATGGCTGTAGCCCAACAGATAAAGCACGAGCTTAAATTAAAAGAACCTATTATATATGACGGTCACGTTTATAAAGGTTATGGTGAAATTTATAGCCCTACGGGAAAACTTATTCAAAGAACGGTAGGACAGTTTGTTATTGCAGCTGTGGATAATGTTAAGTCTCCTGCACTTGCTTATATGAAGGCTGATGTAGGTAACTTAGGTTCTATTATTGCTGGTGTAGCATTAGGTATTCCTACTAAGGATTTGGCTATTATGTCTAACCTTGGTATGTTTAGCACCAAGAGAACTCTTAATAAAGGTAAATCTCTTAATCATTATATGAAGGTGTTAAATGAGATTGTTGATGTAGGCGATGTAGAACCAATAAATATACCTATTACACAAGAAAGATTGAATAAACTGAAGGCTATGCTTCCAGATATTAAGGCTGTTATAGATAAAGCAATGGATGGTAGAAGAAACTATGCTGAAGCTGCTCAAATTCTATTACAAACTTTTAATAAAACAGATGGAGATGTATTCAGAGAACTCAGAGATAGTATTAACGCTATGATTAAACTTGAAACACAACTCCTAGATTTAGGTGATGCTTTCAAGCGTATCATTGGTGTTACTAAGCTTGATACTTTTAGAGGTGCGGTAGGTCCTACAGCTGCAGATACTTTAATTAAGTATTTACAGGTTACGGATGACGTAGCATATCTTACAAGTGAGTTTAGCCCTATCGCTGTTAGTCCTGCTTTCTTAAATACAGATACTAGAGAGGCTAATAGAGCGAAAGTGAGAAATTCTCTAATTAATGAAGGTTCTCATTTCTACAAGGCTTTCTTCCACTTTGGTATGGAAGCTTCGTTTGATTATATGAGTCAGCATTTTAATGTTCTAAATCCTAACTTCTTACCTATCATTGATAGACTGAGAAGTTTGGGTATGGCAGTTAATGTTAGAAATATTAATTTAGCCTACGAACATTTTATGCTTTATCATCTACAGGGTACTAGCGTTATGAATGATACTCTTAAGGATATGATGCTTAATGATATTCCTCTTAAATTTGTTCATCTGCAAGAGAAGTACAAAGAGCTAAGTTCATTCTTGATTTTCAAGACTATGAGAAGATTCCAAAATGGACAGATTGCTACTTTAGACTTTGTTAATGCTAATGAGTTAGAAGCTCAACGCAGAGACCAGTTTACAAGAGAATGGGAGTATCTATTAGACATTGGTGAAAAGGACCCTAGTAAGAAAGATATTTCTGACTTTGCTAGAGATTTATATCGTTATGGTATTTATAGAGGCAATATAGGTTATAAGGCTAAAGGTATTAACCATCTAGCTCCTGCTAGGTTAAAGAGAGCTTTCACTGACTATTATAAGGTAGTAGGGAATATGCGTGAGATTATAGATTCTATGGGTAATAATGGAGATGAAAGATTTGTCAGACAATTTATAGCAAATACTGGTATTCTTTATGAAAATCCTAGAAACGACAGATTTACTAAAAAGTCTCTCTTAGATGCTTTAGAAGGCACAAAATGGTATATAAAGGAACTTGATAAAGATAAGACTAAAGAACTTGGGAATGAATTCACTCTGGTCACTGATGGTACAACACCTAATGGTGCTTTACTGATTGATAGTGAAACATACATTATGACTAGTTCTCAAGGTAATAGTTTTGTTTATACAAAACTCCCAAGATACCATTTCAATAGCCCATTTGTTAGATATAGTAGAATTGAAGATTATCCAAAGGAATTACTTAACAAAGGTGAATTCAGGAATAATACCCTTGAAAATATTGCGGCTATTGCTGAAGCTACTGAAAGTAAAACTGGTGGTACTGAATATGAGTCTAATGACTATGGATTAAATGCAGTACAAGCTAGTGCAGCTATAGGTATTGATTTAACTAATAATGGATTAATATCTGGTAAAAATACAGAAGGTGAAATAGCGCAAGCTTCAATTCAACAAGCTAAAGGAAATGATAATCGAGATGCTAAAAATGAACCACCTTGTATGACAGTTGGTAAGTAATAAGTGAATTAATAATAAGGAATATAATGGCAAAATGTTATTGGATTCCTTCAGTAAGAAATAAAAATAATGACCTAGTGGAAAGTAAGCTCTATAAAGGGCTTACTTCCCTTACTAGGGATAGAAAACTTACTGAGGATATATATTGGGCAACCAAGACGGATGTATTTAATGAGTACTATTCTGGTTTAGCTAAAGACGAAAATGGTGAATATCTCATAAAAGATTTAATCACTAAAACAGGATTTGATACTTATGTAGGTATATCTAATATAGAAAGACAAGCTGGTGCTGGTGAATCTATATCTTCCTACTATGACGGTTTAGTTAAGGCAGAAGAAAAGAATAAGACTAATCCTTTTTCTGAAGGTTACGCTGTAGTACCTATGGGTACCAGATTAGGAGTACAGAAGGGTATTAATTCTGAAACCATATTAAAAGAAAGAAGATACCACGAATTCTTAGAAAAGAAACTCAAAGAATGGGGAGTATCTGTTGGTGTATTAACAGAAGCTGAGGAAAGAGCAGGGCTTAATGGTCTTACTGATTTCTCAAGAGCAAGAAGAACTTTAGATGGTTTAGTTGAAATTATTAGGCTAGCTAAAGGAGAGAAAGGTGAAGGTGCTTTATCAGAAGAGTTTGCCCATTTAGCTTTAGAAATGTTAGATGTTCCTCTTAAATCTAGACTCTATGCTTCTATAACTGAGGAAAAAGCAAGAGAGATTTTAGGTGAACAATATGATGCATATTTAGAGAAATATGGTGACTTCGAAACAATACAGAAAGAAGTTGCTGGTAAGATGTTATCTAAAGCTTTAGAGAATAACTTTGAAAATACAACTCAGATCCAAAAAGGTTTACTTCAGAGATTAGTAGATTACTTTAAAAAGTTCTTCTCTAAGTTTGACCACTTTAGTTTAATGAGAGGTAGAACTGAAATAGAATCTAACTTCAATAAATTAGCTAAAGAAATACTCAATGGTGGTTTAACAACTGAAATGAGTTTAACTAATATCTCTGCAACAAAAGCTTTAGCTCAATTAGATAATACCATATCATTAGAAGGTACTCTAAGAGAAGCTGTAGAAAAAGCAATAGAAACTGAACAGAAGCGTTTACTTATTTACAAGTCAGATGCAACCTTCGCAGGTAAGCAGAGAAATAAGATAGCAAGGCTTAAAGAAGCTGCTGCATCAGATGCTGCTTTGTTAGAAGGTTTTATGGAGTATGTTGGTTATGCGCATAAAGACCTTTATAGTCTTGTAGAAAGAATGAAGAATCTTAGTGGTGCTTCATTAGAAGAAGAAGCTAAGTTACTTAGAACTATTAGAGACTATGCGGCATCTTATGATGATACACTATCTTATGCTAGAAAAATTCTATTTAGGTTCAATTTAGAATCAGAAATATCTGAACCACTAGATGCTTTAGTTAAAAGTATGGAAAGCTCTAGTAACTATATTAAAGATTTATGGAAGGAACAATCTAAGGATATTCTAAAGAGATTAGTCCAACCTATTATGGGTAATGAATTGGTAGTACCATTTGGTAAACACGCAGGTACTGTATATTCTCTTGATAAATTATTGGATGAAGTTGCAGAGGATATTGGGTTACTAGAAAGATGGGTACTACCTATGAATGTATCTACTGATGTTATTTTACAATCAATAGATTATGCTGTAAAGGATAGGCTATACCAATCTAGAAAGATGGCTATAGATTTCGAAAGAAGAATCCTAGATGCTCAAAATAAATTAGGTAAAGATGAATCTACTGAGTTTATGTTTGAGAAGGATGAAGATGGTAATCTAACAGGTAAGTACATACAGAAATATAATTACACTGCATTCAATGATGCTCGTAAAGCATTCGCTAAGAGTCTTGCTGAGAGATTTAATATACCAGAAGGTTATAAACCAAAAGAAGTATTAAATAGAAGTGATAGAAGAGCCTATGCACAAGCTTGGAGTAATTGGAGTAAGCAGAATCAAGTAATTACTGAGAATGGTAAAGTACCAGCAGATAAATATCTCAATCCTACTTATTCAAGTTTAACAGCTAAGCAATTAGAATACTATAATACCTTTATAGAGTTAAAGTCTGAAATGGAACAACTCTTACCCGAAGGTATGACTGATACTTATAATATAGTAAAGGTTAGAGCAAAAGCTGGTGAATCATTACAGAAGGGAAATATCAAGGGTTATGTAAAAGAAAAGTTATCAGACTTTGCGTTAGTTACAGGTGAAGACTCAGAAAGATTAGGTGTAGAAAATGCACTTACTGACTTCTCTGGTAATATTTATAGATACTTACCTATGCACTACATTAAGACTGCAAAGGGTGAGAATATGAATAGTATGAGTACTAATGCAACCTCTTCTCTTATTCTTTATGGTAACGCTGTTGCTAGATATAATCAGTTAGACCAAATTGCTAATACTCTTGAAGTATCTTATATGGCACTACAGGATAGAAAAGTAGGTAAAACCAAGAATGGGTTATCCCTTAAGAGTATGTTTAGAAATGAGAAGGGTGAGGAAGAAGGTGCTACTGTTTATAAAGAAGATGGTTCTAAGGAATTGGTAAAGAGACTTAGAGACTATCTCGATAAGGCTTTATACCAAGAAGGAGTACAGGATTATAAGAAAGAATTTGGTGGTAAGGTTTATTCATTAAAGAAGGCAAATGATGCTCTTATGAGTTATACCGCATTAAAAGGTATGGGTCTTAACTTTGCTTCACAGTTTGCTAATATATTAAATGGTGTATCACAGAACTTAATTGAATCTGTATGGGCTAAGGAAAAGATGACTATGGTAGATATTGGTAAAGCTAACCAAATTTACTTTAAGAATCTTGGTGATATTCTTAAATATAAGGAGACTGGACAGACATCAAATAAACTGGCTATGCTGTTACGTTTAGTTGATGCTAACCAAGACTGGACTGAATCTGTTAGTGAGAAGTATTCAGGTACTACTCAGATGATTCTAAAACATCTTAATAGCTCTCTACTTACTATAGGTCAGGGTTTAGGTGACCACTATTTAAAACACCTAACAGCTATAGCTTTCTTAAATAATAAGAAGCTAAAACTTGATGGTAAAGAGATTGATATTTTAGATGCTATTGAGGAGTATTATATCGATGAGAATGATAAAGGTAAAGGGATGGACATTAGGTTCAAAGAAGGTGTCACCGATATGCTTGATTCTGAAGTAAGTTTCGATAGTTATTTTAGTAATCTTTCTCAGCAGATTCTAAAGCTTAACCAGAGAATGTATGGTGTTTATAATACCATTGATAAGCCTGCTCTTTCTAAGTATATAGTAGGTAGCTGGTTATTAACATTCAGAAACTGGTTACCTAGAATGGTTCACGCTAGAATAGCTAAAACTCATTATAATGTAGCTGAAAATGAATGGGACCAAGGTTACTACAATAGTTACATTTATGCAGTTAAGGAGCTATATAAAGTGAAGAAAGATATAGAATTCCTTGATGCTGTTAAGGTGTTATTAGGTAGCCAAAAGAAAGCTGAAGAATTAGGCTTTGATATGAAGGTTATAAACAATATCAGAAGAACACTAACTGATATGGGATTTGTAGCATTCTTCACAATACTAAGTATGATGCTTTCACATCTATATGGTTTGGATGAAGAAGATAAGAAAAAGAGAAAGCAAAATATTGCTAAGATGTCTCAGTTTGATAAGTACCTATTATACTTCGTTACTCGTAATGAAATTGAGTTAGGTTCTACTTCACCATTCGCTATAAAGATTGCATCTGAACAGACTAAGCAAATTGTTACAAATTCATTTACTCCTGCTTCTACAGGTATGGATATTATTAATAATATGTTCCAGCTATTATATGTACACGATATTGATGGTTTCCATTTTGGTACAGATAGTAAGGTGTGGGGTAAGGATAAGAGATTTAAGGAAGGTCAAACACCTTTCTGGAAATACAGTAAAGCTTCTACTGCAGCAACAAGACTTATGTTCCCTTGGGTTGATAATACATCAAGAATGGATGACCCATTAGACCAAGCTAAAGCCCTGTTAATCTATAGAAGATAAAAATAAAGGGTTGAGAATTAACCCAACCCTTTAAGCATAAATAGGCGTATCACTTAATTGTGGTACGCCTATTTTTTTTATCGTTTGAAAATGTTACTACATAGCTTTTCTCTTTCAACTATATCTAACGCTTCAGTTCTTGAAGTATCATCCTTAATTTGATTGACTCTTTCTACGTAAGCTTTCTCCATTGCGGTTAGCTGAGCTATAATCTGACCAGCTATCTTATTAACAGTCTTCTTATAGTTTTGATTCTTTAGGAATCGCTGGACTTTAATATCCGTTAGATTACCAATGATATTAACATCAAGGTCAGGAATATTAAGAGTTTCTATATGTTCTGGGAAAGCAGCCTTCAGGTTTCGTTTTAAGGCTCTCAGAGCCTCTATAAGCGACTTTTGAATAGCTACTGAACCTGCAGTACCAATGTTACTTTCCTTTGCCGTTGTAGCGAGAATATCACGCATTATAGCATTTGCTTTTCTATGGTAGGCTTTTAGGAAACCAATCTTACCATAATTATCTAGTGCATTCTTGATATACCACATTGGAACACGAACTTCAAAAGGAAGCATATTTAACCTATCATCCAATTCCTTTGAGTATCTAGTTATAATGTTATTCTTTAATTGATATTTCTGCTTATCCTCATCATCTATAACTTCCTTTTCTTTTTCCTCCATTAAAGAATCTAACTTTTCTTCCTCGGATTCTTCTGTTAGTTCTGGGTCTACTTTTGGTAAATCTCTATCCTCCGTATCAGGTAATTCTTCTTCAGCAACTTCATTTCCAGTTAAATCATCCGTGGTTAATACCTCATCATCAGAATGAATGATAAGGTCTACATCACCTGCTTCTTCTCTTTTTAAAGCATCCTCGGCATTATCTTCAATCTTAGTTTTATTGAATTCACCTTTATTGATTGCATCAAATAAATTCTTGATTGGAAGGTAACCATCACTTGTTCTATAAGACTTAGTTCTATTTCTGAATGCATTAACTAGCTTTAAGAAAGTACGAACTAACCAATTCTTCTTTCTTAAATCAGATTCATTTTGTTCAGAATATGGAGTTCTGTATTCTACTGGTTTATTACTTTCGATAGCATTAACCAATTCACTGAACTTCATTAAACTTTCAATCTTCTTTAAAGCAAGTATTACACGCTTCTTATCTTCAGGTTTACCGTAAGTATCTGCGCCAATGTATTGAGCAAATAACTCAGCCATTATCTCTTCAGAATCCATCTTAAATACTTCATCAATAACATCACTTAGAATGTTATCTTTTTGATTTAAGAATTCATTAGAGGAGAAGAAGCTTAATAGTAAACTCTTATCCTTAACGTGTAAGGCTTCTCTGTAAAGTTTATGGAAGGCTTCGTGATATAGAGTATAAGCTGCAGCCTTATTAGATAAAACTATCTTACCTGTTCTACTATCATAATAACCTTGAACTTCACCATTTCTACCTCTAGCAACACCTTGCTGAATGATTTGCTTTTGTATATCCCAACCTAATTTAGACTGAACCCAATTAGATTCCTTCACAAAATCAAACTCTTCACCTATCTTGTATTTAGGGAAAGCTCTATCATTTAATGTTTGAATAAAAGGATTACCTCCTTTAGGTTTAGTACTATTATCTGTAGGAGGTGTTTGAGGTTTAGTAGTTAAATTTAACCTATCCAATAAACCCGAAGAAGGTTTAGTCCCACTTTCGTTATTACCACTTTCTGGAGTTAATGTAGAAGCACCTTTACCTTGAGTATATACTGTAGAAGTATCAGTACCATCACCTGTTCCTTGCTGTGGTTCTGGAGTCGGGTTCCCAGGCAACACTTCCGTACCATCCGTTACAACACCATTAGGAGTAACCACATCTGTTACAGGAGTAACGCCTGTAGGATTAGTAGCAGCAGGAGTAGGAGTAAGAGTAGAAACAGCAGTTGAAAGAAAATCATCAGTAGAGCTTGCGGAGCCTGAAGTGTTAATACCTTTAACGAAATCGTTATAATGAGGCATTTCTAGAAGCTTGTTATCATAATCGAAGAATAGATTCCAATCTAATGCTGGAACATCATTGCCTTTATAAGTATGGCTCTTATCTTCAACTCTATAACCTAAATAGTTTATAGCATTGATAACGTCATTATCATCTTTGAAAGCATCCTGATTAAGGAGTTTCTTAACACTTTTAGTTACGAGAATAACGGCTTCCTTATGAACTTTATCCCATTCTTCTTTACTACCAACGTGTGAAGCAATCTCTTCTGCTTCATCTATAGATTTAGCATTTAGAATATCATTAGCAGCTGTTGTATCACCAAAGTATCTAGCTCTTATATAAGCTAAAGCCTTTCTAGGTTGTTTAAAACTGGAACCTAATACTTCAAAAGGCTTTCTCCATTCATAATTCTCAGATAGGATATGGTTATCCCCAGCGAAAATTATAGCATCATTTTCAAGAGACATCTCTATATTAGCTTCGTGATTTCTAGCATATACAAAAGATTCTGCAATTCTAGAAAATTTAGCTACATCCTTATCATCAGCTATTCTACCTGATTTTCTAGCATTTCTAGCAGATTCACCACCAACAATTTTACCTGTAGTAAAGAATACACTACCTAATTTAGGGTCAGATATATTGGTTCTAGCTATACTTAAAAATTCTTGAGCATACTCACCACTGTTATCTTCCTTTAAGAAATCTGGCTGGGGATAAAATAGAGCTTTAGATAAACTATCAGTTAATTTCTCAACCCTTTCTTCAACAGTCCCTTCAGTTAATGGTATAGCGACTATATCAGAATAGAATTTCTTAGTAGTTTTACCTGTATCTATGTTAGGTTCGGCTCTAAGTTTTCTTCTACCTTCTGAATCTCTAGCAACAGTACCGACAAGAATTCTAGGACCTCTAGAATCATTATTATACCTAATAAACAAATCTCTACCTAAATCTACATAGTTAGATAGCTGTTCATTTAGGTAAGCAAGTTCCTTTGGAATTTTACTCTCTTCAACCTTAGATGACCATACAGTTCTGTTATTAATATCAGCAATTTCAGCTAATATTTTTTGAACTTCCTTTACTATGTTCTTATCAGGATTTTCCTTTACAGCTTCTCCTAATGTAGGCATAGAAACGAATGCAGGGTGATAGTCTCCGTGAATATCAGGTAGTAGTATCATAACACCACCATTAGAACTTGCAGCTGTGTTAGGTCTAATTAATACTCTACCATCAACACTCTTTTCATTAGTTACTAATGAACCATTGGAGATTATACCAAGTCTAGCATTAGTAGTATCAAAAGTTATAGGAGCATAATCTGTAGTATATTTTATAATACCACCTGTAACAAGAGAAACATCAAAGAATGATTGTAAATCTTCTGCAGTATCTTTCTTCTCAAGATACACTTCGGTAACACCTTCACCTTTATTATTGTATAACTCTGTTACAGCTTCTCTAATAGCCTTATTAGCAGGCCTAGAATCATCATTAGTAAAGAGGTCACCTATCTTTTGTAGAGAACCATCTGCAGTACGCTTGTACATAAATACAGTAGGTTGCCGTAAATAGATAGAATCTTTATTTGTTATAGCTCCAGCCTTTTTCTTTTCAAATTCTTCTTCTATACCAAAGATGATTTCATCACCTACTTTAACACCACCAGTATTTAGGAATTCAAAAGTACCAGCATCCTTTAATGTAGTGTATGTAAGCTGAGTCATCTGATAAGCATCAGGAGCTATACCAGTATTTTCTAAACCTTCAATAGCTGATACATAAGCTCCGTGCTTTTCATTATAAGCTGACTTATTATGCTCTGAAGTGGCAGGAGTTATATTATGCTTTTTAGAATCTACAGGTTCTAATTCTGGCTTTTCCTCCTCCTTTATTTCCTCTATGGTAACTGGAGGAGTTGGACCATCATCGTCTAAGTCTAATTCAAACTCGCCTTCAGGTGTAACAACTATAACCTTTTCAGGTTCCACTTTTCCTTCTTTAATTTCATTGTGATTCATTGGAGAAGCATATTCAGGTTTAGGACCTTCATAATGCTTCTCTGCTTGAATCTGATTCTCTCTTAGGTATGCTAATCTATTATCGTATGATTGTTTTATAGTATTGACTATATGAACTATTGCTCCTGCTAACCTAGCTGCATCAGATGCATCAAGATTATATTTCTTTTGCATTTCAGATAAGAAATCTGTTAAATCATCACTTATAATCTTACCTACATTGAAATCATTATATCTAGCAAGATATTCAGAGAAAGCATCAAACACACCAAAATCTCCTGCTTCATACATTTGCTTTTGCAGGTCTTGACCCATAGCTTGGAATACTTGTGATTCAGCATAAGAAGCCCAAATCTCAGGTTTAGTTTCTCTGAGAACTTTACTTAACTTCTCCCACTTATAAAGGTCTCTTTCTCTTTGATATTCTGAACTATAAGCACCAGAATTTAATCTATCTAATAGCTCCTTCATATCATTGAAGATACCATCATTAGCTTTACCGAGTGTTTCAGCAACTTCCTTAGATACTTCAGCTCTAGCTTCTTGATTGTATTTCTTTAGTGCCTCTTCAATGAAACCCCCTCTAGGGTCTTCCTCCGTATTAATGACATTCTGCACAGAAAGGAATGCATTTAAAGCATCTCTACCTTCTCTTGCTTCCTGATTATTAGGGTCTACCTGTAATTGATTATTGAAAATTGATTGAAGTTTTGCAATCGTTTTAGAAGAAAGATTCTCAGGATTAACCTTAACTCCCTTTTCAAATACTGAGCTTAATTCATTGAGAGCTTGTCTTTGGTTGTATAAATCCTTAATCTGCTTTTGAACTTCAAGGTCTTTCTTTTGGAATTCCTCTAAATCTTCTATTGCAGAATTTTCATTCTGAGCTTGCTTTAATTCAGCTATCTTATCATCAATAGATTTGATAGTATCCTTTACATTGAAAGCACTCTCAAGGTTATCTAAATGTTCCTTAGCTTTATTTGCAAAACTATCTCTTAAAGCATACATAAAGGTTAATGTAGATTTCTGTTCTTTTGTGAAATCATAACCTTCATATCTCTCATCAACAAGTTTCTTAGCTACATCAAATGAATCCCAAAGCCTATTTAACTTCTCTTGATTAGATTTCATTATCTCTCTAACCTTAGCTAAATCTTCTGGTGATTCATTTAATTTTCTACCATTTTCAGTGAAACCTCCTGTATAGTATTCTCTATTGTTTCTTGAGTCAAATTCCTTCTCAGAATTAGATTCGACTAAACTAGATAAATGTTCATCAGTGAGGCTATCAATACTCTGATTTAAAGCAGAGAAAGCTTCCTTAGTTTTACCTAATTGAACTGCAGCATTCATAAAGCTATAGAGAGATAACATATCAGCATCTTCTGATTCATTTATCTTACCTTGGCTTCTAAGATTTGCAGCTAAATTACCTAAACCTTCTGAAGCGAATAATTGTCTATAAGCTTCTTGGAATTTCTCTCTCTTTGCTGAATCTGTTATTTGGGTATACTCATCAACATAAGAGTTATAAGCATTATCTTCTCTGGTCATTCCCTTCCACTGTTCCCATAGGTTGTGTTTGATTGGGAATCCCATCTTCTTACCTGTATTTGGGTCTACCTTCCTATTCATATTAGGAGATATACCTATAGCAGTAGATAATGCAGCTATAGCACCTTGCTGTAAAGCTGATGTAGAAATTAAACCTTTAGCACCTTCAGCAAAAGCATCAGTAACACCTTGCCATTTCTCAACCTTGTCGTAATCATATTGAGCCTTTATATACTGGTCAATAAGATTTTCTGTGTAAGCTTGAGAAGCCTGAGCTAGAGCTTCCTGACCCATTTCTTGTAATGCTTCATTGGCAGGAACCTTTAAGGTTTCAAATACCTTTCTACCTAAAGCTTTAACACCAGTTCTCTTGGTAAGACCCTTAACAGACTCTGCTAGTTCTTTCTCAAGTGCTTCACCAGTTAAGTTTTTGGCAGTAGAAGTAAGGGTATTCTTTAGGGTAGCATTAGCAACCTTACCTAAAGTTTTATCACCAAATATCTTACTTGATATACCTCTAGTTAATGATTTACTGTAGCTACCTACATTACCAAGGAAGCTAGCCATTAAAGCATTAGCACCAGATAATAGCACAGCTTCAGTAGCAAATAAAGCACCAACACTTTCATCAGAATATTTCTTATAAGCATCAGTAACCTTACTAATCAAATCATCCTTAGCTGCATCTATAGTAGCAGATTGTTGCTTGATGTTATCATCTTGGAATAGCTGAGAAATAAGTTCTCTTTTAGCATCAGCCTTTCTTTCGTTAGGAGTTCTAGTATCATTAGGGTCTATTAAACCTGCAGCTCTAGCTTGTCTATCATACTCATCATATCTAGCATCAAAGTCTTTTAGATAAGGAGAAATCAAATCTTCTTTAGCTTGAATAGAATCTAAATAAGTTTGATAGTTCCTATCATCTCTCTGTCTATTAATTTCAGCTCTATTAGAATTAGCTTCCATTTGAGCTTCTTGAACACCTGTAAGAATACCAGTTATAACAGGGGGAATACCAGCCATAGTTAAAGCTATAGCAGGAATGGTATGCCCAAATTGGGCTACTGCTTCCATTACTGTACCCACATTCATAGGTAGTACTTCACCACGCTCTTCCTTAGTTTTGTATATTCTTAAGGCTTCATTTAACCCAACGGTAGTTTGATTAACAGCATCTAAGAAAGCATTTTCTTCTGCAGTGAAGTTATTTAATATACTCCAACCATTTCTTTTTTGTGTTTCACCTATTAAAAAACCACCTGTTAAATCCCAAGCTGTTTTACCTGCACCATAGATTAAACCTGCCATACCCGCAGTGTCGAATATAGCATTAGTAATTAAAGCTCCAGTACCTTTAGCTATAGTTTCAAATATACCTTGTCTCTTAGCTTTAAAGTCCTCAACATCTATTAAATCGTGAGAACCATAATCTCTTACAGCTTCATTGTAATCCTTTAAATCTAAACCCTTTGGGAATGAAAAGTTAGCAGGAGGGGTTATATCTTCCCTCCTGTACTTTTCTATAAACTCAGGCTGTGAAACAGTAAAATATTGATTTTCCCCAGTGTTTTGAGCTTTCTGTGCAATACTCTTTAAAGGCGTTAATCCTTTCTTAGCTGGGTCTGTTTTTAATTGAGCCATATAAAATTATCTTTGTGTGGTATCAATCAATGAACCATCCGCATTATATGTAACATTACCTATATTAGAAGCACCATATGCAGTACCTGCTATTTGCGAAGCACCTTGGTTTAGAAGAGCTAACAATCTATTTACTGATGTTTCGTCCTTCTTTTTGCTTAATGCCTTTATTGTAGCTTCAAATTCCTTGATAGGAATATTCTCTACAACAGGTTCACCATTTTTATTTATATATCTAATGTCAATAGTCTTAGAGTTTATCAGTGATTTTATTGGTATAGAATAAGAAGCTTTTCTCATACCTTCACCATCTACCTTATTAAACCCTTCGAATACTATCTTACCCTTTCTTATATCGTATCTAACTGTTGGGTCTTCAAGGTTCTTAAACCTATTCATAAAGACTTCAGCATTCATACCGTCTGGGGTGTTGCCCTTAAGAGCATCATACTGAACATTATTAATAACATTCTTCACACCGCCTGGTGTTATATTAATACCTGTATTATTATTAATAGCCATAGTATATTCCATATTAATACTACCATCTATTGTTTGTTGCAGATACTTGTTTTCCTCCTTAGTTAGTTCTTGCCCCTTATCTAACTTAGCCATTAAGTCTTTTACCTTCTGGTAACCTACAGGATTTGAATTATAATAATTCATCATCATATCGTAGTACCTGCTACCCTTCTTAGGTAAGAAAGCATCTTTATTAAATTTATTCTGAATAGTTAATGGGCTAAAGATACCGTTACTAGTTTCAATCTTAGTTCTAAACCCATTACGCATTTCCTCCGCTTCTTTTATTCTATCCTCATCTAACTCTCCAGTACTACCTTCATTTTTGATATATCTAAATCCAGCTTCCGCACCAGCATCTGCTTGCTGTTGTTGTGTCATAGCTGCTCTCATAGCCATCATTTCTTTTTCCTTCTCTCCATTATCTACAAGTTGATGTTGTGTAGGACCTGTGAGATAAGGCATAGCAGACTTGAATGCACTGTATAATCTATTCTTACCATTGCTATCTAACTTATCAGCATAACCATAAGTAGCAAGCTGGTCTTCAAACATAGCATTAAGGAACTCTTGAGCAAATTGACCACCCTTACTCTCAGTAATAAAATCTATTACTTGATCTGGAGTCATACCAGCTGTTTGAGAGAATAGGTCATAATACTTAGAGAACTTCTTTAATGAAGGAGTGTTGAATTCACCTCTAGCTAAAGCTTGGAAATTCTTAGCTGCTTCTTGATAGAATTGGTCTGCAGAAATATAAGAGTCTGTACCTAATGTGGGGTCATCTAAGAAATCATCAAATTCCTTTCTACCAAATACCCCAATCATCTTTGGGTCTTTATTCTTAACTAATACATCATTTTCTTGTCTTAGTTTATATCTCTTTAAAGCATCATCTAAAGGAGTAAAAGTTTTACTGAAACCTATTCTTAAATCCCTGAGACTATTAACCATCTCGGGACTGAAATTACCTTTATTATCTAGTACACCTCTATCAGTTAGTTTGGTAGCCATATCCTGAACCTGTTGCATATAAGGTTCATACATCTCTTTATAAGCCCTTGATTCCTTTGGTAGGAAGCTTTCCATTACCGCCATCTTAGAAGCCATCTCTGCATTTGCAGCCATAAGCGCATCGTGCTTATTCTGCAAATACATCAATGGTTTCATCATTTCATCAAATGTGTATGGGGTAAATCGGGCAGTAGTTACTACACCATTTGCCATATACTATTTATTTTTATTGTATTTAATCCTATTATTCTCAATTTGATATTGAGTAAGAACATTAGCAAATCTTCTATCTTGCTCTTCTCTACCTAAGCTAGCCATAGTATCAACAAACATATTTCTATTAATACTTCTATTCTGAGCATTAATAGCCTTTTCTTGTTCACGCATAACTGCAGCTCTTTCAATACCAGACATTCTAGCAGAGTTAATAGAGTGATTGATTTGATAGTTATTGTTAATCTGCTGAGCATTAAACATATCTTTCTGTCTATCAAAGTCTGCAATCTGTCTTCTCTGTTGATAATTATAGTCGTGAGCTTTAATCATCTCATTACCTATATTACCCATTAGGTTATTATCTGAAGCAAGTAGACCTGCTGTAGCAGTAGCTCTATTACCACCTGAGTTATTGATTATAGCTAATCTATTTGCAGCACCTTGAGACTGTAATCTATTGATAGCATAATCAGTATCAAAAGGTTTATATTCAAGGTTACCAGATATTAACTCAGGAGCAACATTTCTGAATGTTCTTCTATACTCATCTTCTAAATTATTGGCTGTAGTAAAGTCATCATAATTTGTTGCACCAATTAAGTCAGTGAAAGCATTTATACCAGCATTTACTATAGGAGCATAGCGAAGATTTGCTGCATCAAAGTTACCAAATTTATTCCATATATTCGAGAATATACCACCTTTATTATCACTACCTAAATTTGGACTTAAGCTTGATGTTTGTGGTATAGAACTTTGAATACCTGCAGTAGGAATTTGTAGTCCATTGTTTGGAATATCATATGGAGTAAGAGCTAAATCTCTAGCCCCTTGAATCTGACCAGTACCCCATAAAGGTATAGCATATTCAGGTTCTGCTTTAGAAGAAGATTTTGAAGAACCTTTGGTTTTAGAAGTCTTACTAGATGTTTTACCTATAGTATTATCTTGAGTAAATACGCTTGTAGTATTAGACGGTACAACTGAAAATTCTTCAGAATCCTTTTTATCTTTATCGCTATTAGGGTATTTACCTCTATTTTTACCGAAATATCTATTATGAATTCCTCTTAATCTTACATAAGATTCTGGGTAACCGTAATAGAAATCTTCACCCATATTCCAAGGTTTACCTCTTTTCTCTCCAGAGTCATTAACATAAGGTACAACTGCTATATTTTTATCTCCCCAAAAACCTTCTCGTAATAAAAATTTAGGTATGCTTCTGTCTATACCTCGAGCATTATATTCAGCTCTTTTGATTTTTCTTTTTAAATCCTGCCTTATTTTTATTACAGGTGGGTGGAACATAGTATGTAGATTTTTCTCATATACATTTTCACCTGTATTACCTCCTTCAGCAAATAACTGTTCACCACCTTCTGGTACTAAACCCATATCCTCACCTTGTTCTGGTAATAAACCTAAAGATTGAGATGCTTGTGCTATAATATTCTCCTTTGCTTTTTCTCTTAATCTCTTGGTACTTTCTTGGGCTTGCTTTAGCTTCTCAATGTTTTGGTCGTAGTACTTTTTCATTATTTCATCATTAGGTCTCTTATCTAATTTCTTCTTTAAATCTTTAGCAATATCTGCATAAGATAATTCACCCTTTTGTGGAAGACCTAGTACTTTTAATATGGCTGTATCAGGTTTAATTCTATTGGAGAATACATAATCACCAACCTTAACCTCACCTTCTTCAGCTTTCATTGGTTCTTGTGTTTCTGAGTTTACACCAAATTGAACACCATTATTTGGATTCTCTTCGTGTGTACCTCCAGCATTGAATTCAGTATAACCTCCTTCAGCAAATTCTACATTCATATTATGTAAATCTGTAATCTTATTTAGCTTATCCCATTCTATTAAAGGTCTAACAGCTTCAGCTTTTCTAGCAGCTTGTTCTTCTATAGCTTGTTGTTGAATAGCAAATGGATTACCATTCTCTACAAGGTTATATTTAGCTGCATCCATACCAAAATCTCTATAAGGAGTACCGTTCTGTTGCATAACCTTTCCTGTGTAAGGATTCTTATATTCCCCAAACTTAATCATATTACCTAGAGAATCCCAAGCTTTCCTAATACCAGCTCCTGTCTTAGGGTCTTTTACACCCAGAGAATAATTATATAGAGCTTCAGCTAATGCATTTGTATCGCCTGTCTGTAAGGCTGAGTGTAGATTCTTAAACTTCTTCACATTACCAAAACCTACTGCATAATCTAAAGCCATTAAAGCATCTTGTTGATGTTGAGGTAGCTTATGGAAATTAGGTAGAGAAGAAACCTCCTTAATTCTTTTAGCTAGTTCTTTCTCTAATTGTTTATCAGCTTCTTCTCTGGTCATTTGCTTACCAGAGTTAAGGTAATAGTTTATCAAATCCTTATCAGTAAAACCATAACCAATAGTAGCAATAGAGTTACTAGCTACCTTATTATTAGGGTCCCATCTTCTCTTAGCTCCGCCTCTATCATCATAAACATAAGGTACAAAAGCCTCCTTAGATTTAATATACTCTCGTAAAGATACAGATGGAGTATACCCCCCATCAGCATAGAAAGAGGAAGCTAACCTATTATCATTAGCCGTATCTATATTCTCCACACTATTAATAAAGTTATCTTGTACCGCTTTATTAGCTTTAGCTATTTGGTCATTCATAGCATTAAGTTTTCTCTTTGCCTTTTTAGCACCAAATATACCACCAATAACACCACCAAGTAAACCTACCCCAGCACCAATACCAGCTCCTAAAGGACCGAATGCAGCACCACCACTAGCACCAGCTAAAGCTCCTTGTGCTGCACCTTTAAACATAGAATTACCATCCTTAATATCTGACATAGTAGCATAGTTTAAAGGATTATCAGCTGTCCAAGAATGAAGTAAAGTATTATAGTCATTATAGTCTACAATACCTGCAGTTCTGTTATCAATGCTAGACTGCAGGGACGAAGTGTCCTTCAATCCCTGAGCCACATTGAATCCATTTATAACACCACCTACACCATTAATTACAGAGCTAGCACCATTTAATACATTACCAACAGCTACAGACTGAGCTTGAGCTTTAGTCATAGAATCACCTATATTGGTAGTTATTGTATTTGGAGTTACACCAGGACTAGGTAATTCTGTTGGTAACTTATATAAGCCGGCTGGTTTAGGTATTTCAAATAGACCATATCCATCATTGTTAATATAGTCTATATATGGATTTTTCTTTGCCATTATTCAAAGTATTTAATCTTAAAACTCTTAATCAAGTTATTTGTCTTTTTATCACATAAACCTTTAAGCTTTACTTTAACCCAAGGGCTTCTAATTCTATCTATTTTATTCTTTCTATCTCTAGGTAATAAAGTGTTGTAAAACCTAAACTTCTTGATAGTAGCATTTGGTTTATATGAACTCTTCATTCCTTCTATACTACCATACTGATAGTTATTGTATATCTCAAGAGAATCAAAAGGTATTAAATCCTTTTCTTCTGTGTCTTCATCAAATACAAACTCAGCATTAGTAAATATTCTATCTACAGGATTCAAACTTGGGTTTACTTTATATTCAATTTCCCAAGGTAAAACATTATCAAATCTTGTAGGATTAATAGAGTTAGGAATTACCACAACATCTCTATTAAAATACGAATAAATAAACGAATTTGTAGTATAGGTGAAATATGAATAAGGGTAAGTATAGAATGACTCAAAAGTACCTAACCCTTCATTATACACTAACTGACCACTACCACTATTAAAGAATACTCTGTGGTCAATAGAATACATACTACTAAAACCTCTAGAACTACTGAAGAAAGGAATAAGTGCAGAAGACATACCATTCATAATACCTAATGGTTGTAAACCTTGACTGTACTGATATAACTCCCTTTGTTCATCAGAATAGAAGTATAGGTAATCTAGTGATTTAATTATAGAACCTTTTAAACTACTACCAATAGAATCTGAAATATACTTATACCCATCAACCTTATAACCATTGGTAATTTCAATAGGAACACCGTCAGAAACAGGTATCTGAACTCTAGAGTTAAATGGTATTACACCAAATCCTCTTTCTTGTATAAATAGTACGTTATCTCTGAATGTAATTAGTTTAGTTAAATCTCCGTGAGAACCATCTAAATCAATCGTAGAAGCGAGAGAATAGTGAGTAAAGGTATCTATAGGTTCACCATTAGATTTAGCCTTAGACCACGTTACTTGATTTGGGAAGTTGTTTTGTAGCTTCCAATCTTCAAGTTTACGATAAATTAAGAAGTTATCTTTTTGTGAATATACATCATTGAATTTATTGAAGTTTGTTTCATTGATATTCTGGAATCTGTATATATCTAAATTCTTATCATATCTACCATAAACATTTACTCTTGTTTCTAGTGCTACAGATAATGCTTCAGTTACCTGATTATAGTCTGTATCTTTATAAGGAATTGTCTTTAAGCAATCATATACTTGGAAATAAGTATCACCACCATATAATGGAATCTCCAATGAACCACTATCATCTAATAGGTAAGCATCTGAAGCTACAGTCCAAGATAGGTCATTATATTGATGAGTCTTATTTTCATTTATAATATCAGCTATGAATAATACAGTTTCATTAGAATTGATACCTGCTATATGATAGTTAGCATCTTTACTTGTAACTATTGTATCTGCAGGTATTGTTGCTTCTGCATTATACTTCTCAACTAGATACTTATTTACATAACCTATTAAACTTCTTTTATCAAACCAAGACATACTTGGAATAACAACTATCTTCTCTGAGCTGGTATTCTCTCCTTCTATAGCTAATGCGTATGTAAGAGGGTTGGCTTCAGAATCGAAGACGTTATTTACTAGAGGTTTTTCTAATCTCTGTAGTTTATTCATCGCATCCTTAACAGCATTCATTAGGTGCTGTTTGAGGAATTTATTTGTATATCTGTCTACAGAGTTTAGATAGATGTCTAATACCATTGGTACTTTGATATTAGTACCTGCAAATGTAAATGAGTAAGGAATATCATCGTATCTGTTAAATACATTCCTTTCCATAAACTTATTAAATAACTCTCCCATTCCATCTACATCAATATGTATCTTCTGGTCTGAGTATTTAATTCTGTTACTAGGGTCTGTGTGAGCATAACCTAATATATTCGTATTAGAAAGAGAATCAATCTGAGCTACCATATGCGGTAGTGATTTGTAAGTTACTGGAACGCCTTTAGTATTATAGTACTCTTTTCCTTCTCTTCTATATACAGGTAGCGTATGAATATCTCCTCTAGTTATAGCTTCATCAAATCTAGTCTTAGGTACATAGTAGTTACCAACAGAAGCGTAATCCTTTATATCATTTGTTACTACTGTATTTACAGTACCTTGATAGAATTTATCACCTATCTTGTATAGTTTTTCATCAACAGATTCGGTCTTAATTAAATCAGTTAGAATACCAGATATATCAACATCATAGGTAGTTCTACTTCTTTTATAGTTGTATAATGTTTTAGTCTTTAGTAAGTTCTTATCTGACTTCTTGCTATAACCTTCAATATTACCTACCCTATTAAATGCAGAACCTATGGAGTATAATGGATTGTATTCTACTGTAAGACCTGTAGGGAATGAACTTAAAGCATAAGGATAACCTATAGTAAAATCTCCCTTAGTAGTTTCAAACATATCTATATCAGTTAATCTGGTGTCATAACCAAAGTAACCTTCGTTGATTCTACATAGACCTACAAGTTCAATACCTTTAGCGTTATCTGTAGTTACTATTTCTTCAATCTCAGGAGTGTTTATTGTAACAATAGACCTATCAATACCGAATAGATGAGTTAGATTAGAACCTCTGAAATCCTCATAGTTTGATAAATCTATGTTTGGATTATCAATGAATAATTCTAACTCTGGAGTTAGGAAACTCTTCTTATCTTGAGTCCACATTCCAACAGGTCTACCGTGTTCAAAAGGAATACCTTTATCACCTGTAAACTCTGGTCTAAAGAACCAAGAAGCTTGAACATAAGGAGAGTTAGTTAATCTATCTCTTAAGTTAAATACTGTAGGATTTAAAACACCTTGAGTAATAACTCTTCTTTCACTACCTTCAGGATAATGAATAAGCACTCTAGCTGCTTTTATATTCTCATCCTTGTTAGTATCAAATCTTAGAGAATAAACTTGAATATCAACATTACCATCTTTTACTACAGGCTTTACATTAGGAGTTATTGTGGTAATATCTGAATAACCTATAGGCTTACCCCAAGCGTTTAACCATTGAATTACTACTGGGTATTCTTCATTATTCTTGAGGAATGTAATGTCTCTTTGTGATAAGTCTAACTGTTCTCTTCTAGAAATAGGAATGGTAACCTTTGAATGCTTATTAACAGTTATCTTGGTTTTATCATCCTTGATGGTAGGTAATTGATAGTTACCTAAGAACATTGTATTATCCTTTACAGTAACAGTCTTAGGTATGAAAAACTCAGCACCAAGATATAAAAGAATATCAGGGTCTATAGCTGCTACACCTCTGTTATTATCTGTATATTCAACTTTACCATTAACTACTTCAAGGTCTTCTACTATATAAGCACTTGGGGTAGTATCTTTAGAAGTTCTATGTAAAGAGTATATTCTTACATTATCGTACTCTAGATTGGTTAGAGTTATATCGAATACATTAGTACAAGTTTCTTCTGGGGAACCAGCTCTCTTATCTACAGGAGTAGAATAATAAATTGAAGAGCTTTTGAATATGGATGATTCCTTACCAAACTTATCAAAGTAAGTGAAGAAGTATTGCACTGTACCTGAATGGAAAGAACCATCTGCAAATCTCTTATCTATTGTTAGTTTCTCTCTGTAATGCAGGGTATGATTAATGTCAAATATTGTATCGTCCTTACCTAGATAATCTTTATCCCAATCTACTTGTATAACTCTTAATGGATTCCTACCATCCACCCAGTATACTTTAGAAAGAGAATCAGCTTCTTTATAATAAACCCCCTCAATATAACCATCCCTAAAGAAATTGAGGTGACCTTCAAATACAAGTTTTACTTCTCTTTTTCTTACTAGGTATATCCTATCTTTTATATCTGTAGTAAACAATACTCCCATATCCTCAAAAGGGATTAACCCAATGATAGCTCCCTGAATTTGTGTTTCAGAAATATCATAAGTTAATCCTACATCTGTTACCAACATATTATTGGTAGAACTTTGAGTTATCTGTACATTAGTATTTCGGAATGAAAACTCAGACTCAGATTTTGATATATCTAAGTCTGGTTTCATACCTTTAATATTAAATGCTATTTCCTTTGGTTTCATTCTAAATTAACCTTTTTAAAGTTGTTGGAATGATGATAATCAGAATATCCGTGAATAATCCTACGAATAGTCTCCATTTGGTCAATGGTAGGTACTTTCTTTCTAGTAGTGTAATTCTTAACAGCCCAGCAATACTCCTGTTGAGCATTTTGTAGTATTGAAGGGTGAAGTTTACCTAAATCAAATAACACTGTTAAAGCCTGTTGTTTAACATAAGTTTCAAGTACTCTTAAGAAAGCTGGGTCATCTGATATCTTAGGGTAACCATCTTCATCTACAGGAATAGTAGTATAAAGTACTTCTACATCATTATTCTCTGTACCCAAAATAAGTACATTGTTTTGTACTTTATATGTTAGGGAATTTCTATCATCATTATATCTATTTGCCGAGGTGATATAAGCTCTTTTACTTCTAGCATCTCTTACAGCCTGAACACTAACCGTATTCTCAGGTAATAATACTCTGTAATCTTTTGCTTCAAATACACCACAATTCTCCTCATATAATTCTGGCGTACCTACAACCCCCATACACTCTACCACATAATCTAAAATGTATTCCTCATTTAAATCTGATAATAGTGGGTGTCGTAGTATTTTATCTATTAATGTTTTTACGGGTACTAACATATTCTAATGCATCAAATGTATCATCTGTAGTAGCTAATTCATATATTCGTTTATTCACTGAAGTAGTAAACCTAAATCTCCATTTATTTTTAACGTGATAGCTACTAGTTTTTTTGATTAATAATATTTTGAAAACAGTCTTATATTCTGAATAGACTTTAACACCTAGTCTCCTAGTTTCCTTCCAATTTATAGGTGGTAAACCAACAAGCTTATCACCAATAAATCTAGGCTTCATTGTTTTCTTTCTCAAGGCTAATGTACCTATTTGGTAAGGTAATCTAACATCTTCTCCACCCAGAACTCTATCGGTAATAGCTTTATTTCTTTCTCTAACGATTCGGTGTATATCTGATTCGGAGATAAAAATACCTTCATCTTGTAATATCTGTCTAAGTCTCTTTCTATACAGAGCTTTTAATGTTAGGGAGTTGTTAATCCTTATCGTCATTAGACCTTCTGTTATTTCTTAGAGACCTTGCTATAGCTTGAGCTAAAGAGTAAATATCAGGTAAATCATCTCTACCATTATTAATACCATCCATAGGTCTGTAAGCAGCTTGCATTATATCATTTAATACAGCTTGAATTAAACTAACTATTAAACCTTGTTCTATAATAAATGGTGAATCCATTGGGTCTTGATAACATTGATTTCCATTATCTGAATTATTACTACAATTCATTTCAGCTGGAATCTCATCAACAAAAACACCTGATAATTCTATTCTTTTTAGGTATTGTAATTGACTGTTTTTCGACTTAATGTAAAGTTCTCTATTTGGCATTATGGTAAAGTACTTCATTCTTTTACCAAACTTACCTGAACCTGCATATTTAAACCTAGTATTTTCTATTCTTTCTAGTCTATCCATACCAGCATATGCAGTGATATTACCAAGATAGTTAGGTATAGTTCTAGTACTCTTTAAAACAACTTCATCACAATCACTTTCTTTTGTTAAATCAATACAGATAGTTTGGAAGTTTGCTGGGTCTATTTTAGATAGGTCCTTTGCATACTTTTGACTAAGTAAGTAACCTTTGTATTTATTAAGTAGAAAGCTTATATGATTTTCGTTAAGAGAGAAGTCATCAGAAGTACCCTTAACTAGGTCTAAAATCAAATATATAATTTCTCTATAAGTAGTCATAATTATAAAATTAAAATCCTATATACAAAAGTAATGTTTTTTTACTTCGTATACAGGATTTTAAGTTTGAACTAATCTAACGCAACTCGCACGTTTTTAGCGTGGTCTACTCGTATTACACCATCTTCAGAAGACCTAGCTTTTAGTCTAGATTCAATTGGATTATCATTGATAAATTGTCTGTATGATGGGTAAGGAATTAAGCAATCACCGAAGATGTTTTCAAGGTATTTATATATAGCTTTATAGTCCTCCTCATTCATAAAAATATCACATAACATTTCCTGAATATGAGTAAGAATTAACATCTTCCTTTGTGTTTGTAATGAGGTGCTTCCAGTAGAATAAAGTTGCTTGAAGTAATTATCAATTACATCTAAAACAAAGTTATTATCCATTGCAACCACATTTCTTTTTAAAGTTTACACTACCTTTCTTATCTCTAAGTAAGTCAAAATACTCTTCAGCTTTAGCCGTATTACCACATTGTAATGCTAGGTCTAAAGCTTTCTTTTTTAGTATGAAATCAACAAACCCCATATTAATGTCTTTACTATTTTTAATATAGTTCATTGACTTATCATACAAATCTTTCACATAATAAGTATAAGCTGTATCTACTTTATTATCCATATTACAAGGAGTGCTGGGGTCTGGAATACCATCAACCTCTACCTCAATTATAAATAGATAATCATATAGATTAGGAATACCTAAATCTTTGTCCTTTAATTCAAGCCTGACTCTTTTTCTTTTTAAAGTAGTCACATCATTCTTATCGACTACCTCTTCTTTCTTAGGTACTACTCCGTGAAAAGCTTTACAAAAAGAATCTAAAACTTCAGGAACTTTAGTTACGTTGTACTCATACTTATATTCACCCTTTATATCAGATACCCTTATACTCTTTATAAACATATCCTTATAATAGCAAATATCTTCAATAGAAGTATCTATTATAAGCTTCTCTGGCTTAACCAGCAATTCATTAAAAACAACCATAACCTATAAATTAAAAATAGGGAGAAGAACAATTAAGTCTTCCCCCTATTATATTATTGAAACTTATCTTAGCATTCCTCAAGAGAAGGACCCTTCTTAGGAGCAGTAGGACTAACAATAGTAGTTTCCTTAGCACCCTTAAGCTTTTCTAGTAGTGCTTCAAGCTCTGCCTTCTTACCTGCAATAGTAATATCCTTTTCAGACTTGTAAGAAGTATTACCACTGTCAATGTGAGAATAGTGAATATCAAGAACATCATATTCCTGAGTTTCGTCTGCAACACCTAGAGAAGCACCAATATAGGTAGAGCAAGAAGGATAAAGGTTACCTCTTACACCAAGATAGAAGTATTCATCATCCTTAACTAGAATACCATCACCTACATAGTAGTCTGCATTAGTGTAATCTAGAGGAGCATTGACAATCTTAGGTCCTGTACCTTCAATAACGAAAGAATCAACATTTAGCATTATTCTGCGAACTCTGTTAAATTCATTCCAAGGCTCAGGCTTGTTCTCTATAACTACGATAGACTGAGGAACGATACTAGAATTTGCAAGAGATGCTAAAAGTTTTTCTGTTTCGTTACTAGCTTTAACTTCTGTTAGAGTACCTACATTTGTGGGGTCATCCGAAGCGGTAACGAAGATTCTGACAGAATTGAAAAGAGTCTTTTCAGCACCCTTAGCAAGATTGATAGCTACATCTACTACCTTATCAGGAGTAACCATACCTGCACCATCATCTTCGTAATGAGCTATAACCTGTAGAGGGTCTGATTCATTAAGATTCTTTATACCCGAAACCTTTAAGTTTACACTGAACTTTTGCTTATGACCACCCTTTGGTAGAATTATCATCTTACCAGCAAGCTTTATTCTAAGGTCTTCCTTCTTAGATAGATTGATATACTCAATATTGCTAATAGGAATAAGGTCTGAACGAGTTACCCCACCGTGACCTCTATATTCAAAGTAGAGGTGATTCTTGGAGTCATTTACGAAAGCCTTCATCTCACCTAAGTCACCCTTAGTATCTAGGTGCTTATCGGCAGTGAAGCCATCAGCTATTTCAAATTTGTTAGCCACATAGTAGTGTCTAACTTGTCTTGAAGTTTGTCCCATATTATTGTATTATATTTTTTAATTTAACCACACTTGTTTTGCTAGAATTACTGCTCTACTTAGTATATTTCTGTGTAACGATTCGTGTAATTCACATTCTTGAGGTGTACTATAACCTACCACAGGAAGTTCAGAGTCTTCTAATACAATAGGTCTAGGACATCTAATATACCTTATAAAGTATTTATCTGAAGTATTTATGTTCTTATCTGTTATAACCTCAATTAAATTATGACCTACATTTAATCTCAAGGCTTGTTTAGAAGGGCCTGAGAAAGGATTCCTTAATAGCTTTAAGATTTTATCGTGAGTAGTAGGTAATACTTGAATTATTAAATCTGGGCAACCATCTACCTTTTTAAGTATATGCTCGTACAGAATATGTAATAAGTTTTCAGGCAGTTCGTATAGAATAGACGATGAACTAATAGTAGGAATACCAGATGAAGACTTGCTTAAATACTTTTCAGCAGTAAGCTTAGATAACTGTTCTTTCAGTAATTCAGTATCTTCTACTCCTTCAATTTTATTGCCTTGAACTATATCCAGTATTAAAGCTTCCTGAGCCTGAGTAAGAAAAACACTCTTTTCATACTCAGTAACTCCAGGAGCTTCATTGCTATTAATGTTATTATACAGAATATCGAACTCTCTACTAAAATCTATTAGATTCATTAATTCTGTCTATTTCTGCTTCTAACTTAAACTTGAGTTCACTATTCTCTGGCTTAGATAAGAAAATAGCAGCGTTTGTAATATCAGGGTCTTGTCCCTTGGGTGCTAGAGGTGTTCCATCAGACTTAAGGTAATAGAAACCACCTCTGTTGCTAAGAAGTTTAGCTTCGTGAGCCTTTCTTACAAGTACCTTATATATTAGGTATTCATCTTCTGCAACATCAATGAATCGTTTAGCATCCTTCTGAATAAGTTCATTGAGACGAGATTGGATAAACTCAATAGTAGTGTTACTATCAATGTTAGCAGTAGTAAGTATAGAAAGAATAGTCTTAAGTACTTCCTTGTTATCAAAGTTCTTATCAAGTAATCTGTAAGCCTTAGTAACAAGTGAAATCTTTCTAGCTTCTACCTTTGTTGCTTCCTGTTCGTCTTCAATTATAAATTCATATTCAGATTTAGGGTTTCTTTCGAATTCAGCTCTAGAAGGACAAACTTTACTCTTATTGGCTAAGAGAACCTTGTACTTAATATAGTCCTCTGGATTATCGAGCTTCAACCTAATACCTTCTGTGGTAAGCACGATTTTATAATTGTCCCAATAATTGTTTTCCTTCTTGAATACCGAAAGAGCATTGTTAGGAAGACCCATTATATATTCAAGGTAATCCTTTTCATCCTTGGTTAATACATTCACATAATGACCATTCTTTAGGAGTGGTACACAGAGATGAATATAAGCATTTGCAGACTTACCACCATATAGAATATGATTCTTATTTTTTACTAGTGGTGTTTCTCTCTTTATAAATGAAACCTTTATAGTCTGATTGCTAAGACAGTTCTTAAGCTTTGGTCTATTATCACCATATATAACCTGTCTGTTCTCTGTGTACATTTCGTTAGTACTCTCATCAATTACGGGTACTACATCCTCCATTATATCATTATCAAGTGAATCCACTTGTGCCATTTTCTTTGCCATAGTTCTTCTCAATTTTTATATATTATTATTCTAAAATAGATGGGATAAATGATACAGCTCTAGTTGGGTCATAAACAATAACACCAACATCTGCCATTCTGTGAATAGAAGCCGAGTCTTCATCGTGAGCAGACTGGATATAACCATTAACAGAATTGAACGAAGCTGTAACAGCAGCCCAAGGATTTCTAACACCGATAACTAAAGAACGAACTTCATCCTGTCCTTCAACTACAACCTTGTTAATGTTAGAATCTTCGTGCGAACCTAAGTCGAAAATATCATAACGATAAGAGAAAGCATAACCACCATTAGGGTGCTGAATCTTATTTCTCTTGTCATCGTCATACATCTTATCTACTTCAACCTTAAGTACGATACCGTTAGGCGCACGGAATTCAGTGAATTGGAAACCAGCAGCTAAGCTGTTCATATGCATCTTAGACTGAACCTTAGAGATAACTGCAGGGTTGTTGTTAGTTAGAACAGTCCAACCAGAAGTAGTATCAAGTACAGCCTTGTGGAATTGAAGCGCACCAAATTCACCAGTCTTCATAACGAAGATTCTGTTATTAAGCTCCTTCTTATTTAGAGAAAGAGAAATAAGAGCTTCCTCTAACATCTCAAGAGAGAACTTGGAGTAGTAAACAGTGTTACCATAAGAAAGCTGTTCGAAGAGACCAGCACCTACCTTAATAGGATTACCAGACTTACCGAAGTCAGTGTATTCACCATTTGCGTTTCTGTTAGAAGTAGAGAATGCCATAGCGTTATTCTTATATTCCTTGAACTTACGCTCTACTGCCCATTCTTCACGGTCCATCCACATATTGAATCTCTTGTTACCATTTGCAGGAGTAGAGATAACATAAGGAGTAGGCATCTTAACATTCTTCTTATTACCAGCAACCTTGTGGTAAATTCTAACAGTAGTGAATTCGTTTCTCATCGAGATAGGAGTGGAATGAGAAACACCACCAACCTTACGAGAAAGTTCTCTTTCAACAGGAGCATAAGCATACGAGAACTTTTCACCAGCTAGAAGACGTTCTGCAGGAATACCATCGTTACGACCATTCATAAGAGTTACCTTATAAACAGCAAGGGAACCTTCAAAACGAGGGTCAGCAAGAACACGCATTGGATAGGTTTCGTTTAGGTTACCCCAAAGTACTTCACCATCGTGGAACATATCTTCTTCAAATACTAGGTAGAAAGGTGCGCCGTTACGACCTACATTACCATAAGTAGAGTCAATCACGCTACCATCTTCATCTCTAGCTTCACGGAGAGGAATGTTACGTCTTTCTTCACCTTCTAAATCCCAAGTATATTCATCTTCTGAGGGGATTTGTTTTACAGGGAAAGCGTTAAGGAAGTCTTCAAGAGTGCTACCATAACGACTGATTAAGGCTTCATTGATACGAAGACCAAGCTTAGCAGGAGTCTTGATACCAGCAGAAGTTAAATGTCTGTCAGTAGTTAAGCCAGACCAGGACTTCATTGCGCCTACAAAATAAGCATTTCTGTTTGTATTCATATTATAAAGTTATTTTTGTTGATTTACCTTTATTATTCTTTCCAACATATTGTAGACCACCTCTAGAGCTTGGAGAAATCTTTCCTTCTAGTTCAGCTAGTTTTGACTTAACCTGCTTGTTGGCGGCACCTTTAAATAATTTATCGAAATCTTTAAAACCCTTGGTTAGGGTAAACGCAACACTTATACCTCTAAGATAACGAGCTTCATCTTCTCTTTGAGCTTTCTGTAGAGCAGTTTCAAATTCTCCTGTTTCAGGGTTACGGTATCTTGCATTAGTAGCATCTATGAAAGCTTGCTTTCCAATCTTCTCAGAAACACCAATCTTTTCATAGAAATCCTTTTCTTCAAATACCTTTTGAATATTCTCAGCTCTTTCCTTTGTTCTACGGTCTTCTTCTTCCTTGAGTTTCTTTGCATTTTCTAGCTCATCCTTGAAAGCCTTATCATAGAATTCCAAGCTATCATTATAAGCTTCAATTGCATCCTCAATATCATCACCTCTTTCAAAGGAACGTTCAACCTCTTTCAGTGCGCGTTCGTGGGATTTACCCATACGAATATATTGGTTGTAGATAAGACGCTTTCTTATGTCTTCATTTTCCTCAGCCTTTAAATCATCTTCAGATAAAGATTCTAGGTATTGAATTGTTCTTTCATATGAAGCAATCTTTGAGGGTTCTACATTATAATTCAATGCTTCAAGAACTCTCTTTTGCTGTTCATCTAAAAGCGAATCAACCTGCTTCTTAAAGAGACTCTTTAAATCATCAGGATTATCTACTTCCTTAATATCATCTTCAGTAAGAGAAGATAAAACTCCGTCCTCTAACAAAGCGTTGGCAATGGAAGAGTAAAATTGAGAAGAACCTTCTTCGTTAGATTCGGGAGTTTCTTCTTCTGTATTTTGTTCTTCTTCATTATCACCTACGCTCTCTTGAGGCTCATCATCCTCATCGGTTTCTTCTAAAGAATCTAATTCGTCTATTTCAGAATCATCTTCTGATTCTTCTGGGTTTTCACCACCATTGTCGTCTATATCATCTAGCTCTATTTCGCCAGAATCAGGACCTTCTAAATTGTCCAGACTTTCAATCTCTTCTAATTCAAAATTAATATCCATTTTTTCTTCTCATTTAATTAATAAATTAATACTACAAATATACTGGAGAGACCTTATTTAAAAATCTAATTAAAGTTTTTGTAATCAGCTAATTGTTATCGTTGTAATTTCACCTTTATTTTGTGCATCTTTTATTCTTGCAGTTAGGTTATTCATATAGAATGTAGAGTTAGTTACTTTACCAACTATTTTATTCTCACCAACTATAATGCAACCAGATGAACTATTTTGGTCTGAACCATTATGTATTAAGATACCTTCAAAGTAAGGAACATCAAGTAATCTAGGAAGCTCTCTGTTAAACTTTGGAGAGTGATTTACAACCACCTTGAAAGTACCATAAGGAATAGCTGTTTGGTGCATAACTTTTGTTAAACCATCATCAAACTTTCCATTCTTATTTAGGTCTATTACTTTATCCTCTATAGTGTCACAGTAATAAGTACCATTGATGAATAGTTTGCCTATAGTATAGTTAGGCTTTAGAGCTATTCTTTTTAACTCTAGTTTCATAATCCTTTGTAATTTTTTTGTTCATAGATTTTACTTCTACGGAAAGAGTATTTACAAGCTTGTGTAAACCTAAAATAGTAGTCTTTAATTCGGAGTTCTCTATAGTTAAAGATTCTATTCTGTCTTTTAGATTTTCATTCTCAAGAGTAAGCTTGTCAATCTTACTATTAAGGATATTCCTTTCTTCCCTGTTCTTCGCATTTTCAAGCTCTAAAGTATCGTTCTTAAGTTCAGAAGCTTGAAGGTCAGCAAGAATACCATCCTTAAGCTTAGTGTATGCAGCAAGTCCATCCTCCATATTCTTGATGTAGTTGTTATCAACCTCTGCAGAATATTTCTTTTTCGTGAATACGAAAGTTACGAAAGAACCAACCGCCGTAGTAACAACGGTAACTAAACCGTTTAAAAGTATTTCATTCATTTTATTACCTCAATAAACTTATTCTGTGTTTCTTTGATGTAAGGGTTCTTCTCTTTTATTTCAACTTCCACAACGACATCTCTCTTCTGGAACCATCTAATGAAGAAACATTTTGATGGTTTTCTAAGTATCTTTTTACTATGTACTATGATATGCTTCTCACTAGTAAAACTAGGAGATACAACCACAGTATTCGGATATTGCAAAGATAAATCTAACTGATACCAAGGGTCTCTGATAACTGTATCTACCTTAAGGTCTTTTACAAAGATAGTATCACTCATTTGTATAGTGTCTACTCTTTGTGCTTGACTCTTAATATAGTAAAGAGATTTAATCTCCTTTTCTTTTACCTTCAACTCTTTAGCTGTATTCAACAATTCATTAGATATAGAATCATTGAGATATGTAAGCTCCTTTATAGAGAAAGATAATAACCTATTGTTTGTGGTTATTGAATCTCTCTCTAATAAGGATGCTTCATAGTTAGATATAAATCTATCTCTATCAGCTTCAGCAGACTTGAGTTTTTTATACAAGCCTACTGAAGTGATGAGTAATCCGACAAATAAAAAGATTATTGCTAATCTTATTTTTGCCATATTATAAATCTTTTACTACATATATTGTATGTTCATCTCTTACTTCAAGAGCATCTAACTCGGCTTTAGTTAAAGACTTCACTTTCATAAGCTCCGAGATTTGCTTCTTAAGGTCTTTAACAGTTTCAGAAAGATTAATCTCATCCTCAACAGAATTAGAACTTCTTATAACCTTCCAGTTCTCTTCTTTCTTTAACTCACAGCAAGTTATAGTAGATTTACCAACATATACATAAGTGGTAAATTCCTTGTTTATATCATCTATCACTGTTACATATAAACCTAAACGTCTAAAACCTTTAGGTACTCTACGCATAGTACAAGCGAAAGATTCTTCCTTTCTAAGCCAAAGATGATTAGTAAGGAACATTACTTCACTAAGTCTCTTACCTGTATATTCATCAATAACATTACTAAGTAAGGTTAGTGGGTAGATATTTCTCACTTCCTCAGTACCATCACCTTTCTTGAAATACTTCTTAAGCTGGTGTCTCTCACTCTTTATAGCCATTTTCTTACCTGCAGGGTGTCCATTCTGACACTGACAACTGCACTTATAATCACAACTCATATCTATTAAAAATTACCTGTTTCTACTATTCTAATGTAAACCTTTAAGTTATTCTCGTAGGCTTTACCCTCGGGTACTGACCAGTCTTCTGAGTAAATTTTTTTAGTATCTATTTGAACTTTACCTTTGAACATATAATAACCAACTTCTAAATCAGTTAAATCTATTTCAAAAGTAGGATTTAAACTTACTACATAACCTTCTTTATTCAATAGCTTTACAATACCTCTACGTTCGGAACCTTCTGGATTATACTCTATATCATCACGTTGTGTTTTATATAGGAAACCTATTGTACTATCTTTATTTATATAGTAGTCACGTCTAAATTTCTCATTACTATCTTCAAATCCTAAAAAGTCTTTTACTTCTGTAGTTAATTGAAGTTTCATACTATAAGGTTTACCCTCTTTATCTTTAGCATTTCTGAAAGCTGTCCTATCTATAGTAATGAAATCACCAGCTTCTTTATAAGCTTTAAGGTTGTCTATGCCTCCACTATGAATATTAAAATCTACACTCTTATCTAATGTTAAATCATAATTGACGCAGTTAAAAAAGAATTGAACCTTGTCTTCATATTCTTCAGATACTATCATAGAGTGTACGTGCGGAGTAGCAAATTGATGGGTATTTCTAACGTAAAACACTATAGGTCCTACTTCTCCAGTATAAGATGCATTATCTTTAATCCATATAGGTTCAGCATTATAAAACATTAAAGGTCTAAACCTCCACTCATCTAAAGCTTTTACTTGAGGACAGAATATATTACCAGCTTTCTTGTACTCATTATAAGTCATATCAAGACTTAACATTATATAAGGGTACATATCACTAGATACTTTCAAACTTTCACTTCTATACTCATCTTTCCTACTTGTAGATGCAGTTTTATAAACTAATACAGCAAAACCTCTATTATCATAATCATCGTACCCATCTTTAAACCTATCATACTCTCTTGGATTACCTTCATAATCTACGTAGTTAGGTTTATACTTATTCGGTATAGTAAGTTTCCTCAGAAATTCTTTATCAGATAAAGCTTGGTTTTCTTTTCCAATATATATCTTCATATTAGTATAATTAATAGGTAGGAGAGTTTTACCCCTCCTACCTTGTTAATTTAATTATAGCTTATTAGCTGGATTTATAGTAATACCTATAATAGGTAATGATTCTGCTCTATGGAATACTATAAAGTTATACCTTGTACTTGAATCAGTATCTACCAAATAAATACTACCATCTATATTTGTATTATTATTATCAGTAATTATAAAAGGATAGATTTCCTTAGATACAGAAATAGTTATAGGCATTATAGTATCTAGTTCATAGATTTTACCATTCTGGTTACTACCTGTAGAGGTAAGTTGCTTACCACCTTGATATACTCCTATAACTTCGACGAAATCTTTAATACCAACTTTCTTCTTTTTGTTTTCACCGAATGATACAATTAGATTTTCAAGTTCTGGTACTCTAGAGTCCTTGACAACAAAAGCCTTGTTATTACCTACAGTCTTATATTCAAGATTTAGATTTTTTCCAAAGCTGTTTTCATCAACGCTAAAGTAATCCAGTTCACCTACTAATTCTAAAGCTCTGCTACCATCAGATTTCATTCTATAAACCTTAAGTGGTCTATCTGAGTCTAGATATATATCATACTCCCCTTCAATAAATGATTTAGTTAAATCTTGGTAACGAACGCCTATTGTTCTAATCTTAGATTCTTTTATACCATTATCTTCTAAGAATCTAACTTTATAATCAGTATATTGTCCAGCATTACCTGCACTAACTATATGACCTTCAACATCGTCTGGAGATATAACTATATCAGATAGATTTCTAGGAGGTGTTGGTGGAGTTACAGGTTGTACACCATAATCCTTAGAAGCATTTCTAGATATATGGCTGTTATACTCTACAGTGTAAGTAGAATTTAAGTTTAATTCAGGATTCATTGCTACAGTAGACCACTTGTGGTTAGTAGCATTGAAAGCATACTTAAATACTTCACTCTTGTTACCAAAGTTTGGATTCTCAGAAAGATTAGCCTTGTTACCATAAAGAATTACAGAAGAGGTTTGTTCCTGAACCTGTATAGCATCATTCTTCATAGTACCATCAGACATCTCATTACCAAACCATAGAATACCAGTATGATTCTTTGTACTTAAGTTCTCAGAAGTTACACCTTCATAAACACTCTGTCTGTAGCTGTATACATTCTTAGTCTTTATGAACTTTCTAGGACTATAATCAGATTCAGCAATTCTACCTACTATAGATTGATAACTATAATCTACTCTATCCCCATTATTCTTAGTTCCTTTCCATATATGTTTTATAACAGCATAAGCATAGTGGTTTGCTGGACTACCATATTCAACAAGATTATCTACATTAGTTTCATTTTCTGTAGCACCATATTTAGTTAAACCTTCACTTCTATATGGTAGTGCCATAGTAGGCTCATAAGAACCATCAGATTTAAGCTTACCTATGTAAATACTATTAGTTGTCCATTGATGATTTATTGTAGCACCCTTAGCCTTAATCTTATCTAAAGTTACTTCATCATAAGAGTTTCTATTTAAGCTTAAAGCATAGTCATTAACTATAGTAGGAGCTGTACTAAAGTCATTTGTAGGTCTCCTACCTTCAATGAAGCTAATAGTAGTAGCAGGAGTTGTAGCCCAAGTTATAGTCTTAACATTATAAGCATACTTATTAGTAGCACTGCCTGTAGCTATTAAGCTATTAACATCAGTTGCATTTTCTGTACTGCCATACTTGACTGATTCAGTAATATTAGCTGGTAATTCCTTAATGAATTGGAAAGTACCATCGGACATAACATTACCTACATATAACATAGCTTCGTGTCTACGTCTCACTAATTCATCGGTAGTAGCAGCTTGGTATGTATTTTTAGCAAAACTTAAAGCGTTTGATGTTACAACAGTTACAGGAACTACATAATCAGAACTTTGGATTCTTCGTACAATCTTATGGTATTCTACAATGTTAGAACCTTTCTGCCATTTAGCGTTTCTTGTTATATAAGCATATCTATATTCTGGACCCTTATTCGAATTAAGTTTTGTTATATCAGTCTCATTTTCAGTCTTACCATATTTTTCAATGTCACTCAGTTCTTCAGCTGACACATCTTCTATATATTGGAAGGTTCCGTCTGACATAACATTACCTAAATATAAGTTCTCATCTATGTAATCTCTTGCTAAGGCTTTGGCTGAAGTAGCCTCGTCAAAGCTGGTCTTAGAGAAGCTAAGAACATTAGGTCTAACTACAGTGATTGGTGCTACATAGTCATATTCAGGCTTTCTCTGTACTATCTTGTGATACTCTATAACGTTAGCACCATCAACCCACTTGGCTAAACGAGTTAGATAAGAATACTTATATTCTGCACCCTTAGTAGTAACTAGATTACGTACATCGGTTTCATTCTCTGTTCTACCAAATAGGTTAGCATTACCTACAGTAGGTACAATATCCTTTATATACTGGAATGAACCATCCGACATTAAGTTACCTAAATATAGATTATTCTTATAGTCTCTTTCTAAAGCCTTCGCAGAGGTTGCTTCATCGAAACTAGTCTTTGAGAAACTATATACATTAGCTCTAGCAACTGTTACAGGGGCTACAGGTTCTACATAGTCAGCACCAGGATTTCTACCTGCAATAGTACTATAAGTAAATACAGTATTCTGTCCATCCTTCCAATAATGAGTTACCTGATTATAAGCATACTTAAAGGTAGCATTCTTAGTACCAAATTGTGTATGCTCAGTGTAAGCAGGTTGGTCACCATAAACTACTTCATTAGTAGTAGAATGTACAAGAGACTTCTTAACTCTGAATGTACCATCACTCATAACATCACCCTGATAAATATTACCAGAGTAGTTAGAATTCTCAAGGTTGTTTGTATCTAAAGCTGTGTACGTATTGTTTGTAGAGCTATAAACATTTGCATTAACTACTGTAGGCTCAACAGGCTTAGGAGTAGGAGGGGGAGTTGGTACAATAGTTTCACCATTCGCATTAGTGAAGCTTTCCATCAACTTATAGGAACCATTGATTTTAACATCTATCTGGTCTCTATCAAAAGTTCTTATGATAACATTCTTACCAAGATTTAAAGTACCATTAGTAAATGAACCACCATATGTGAAATCTAAAACTGTGTTATCAGGAATATTGATTGTTCTACCTCCAAGGTCGTGATTGAATCTAATAGCATAGATAATTTTATCACCTGTTCTAGAGAAGCTATCATCAGTAAGAGGTTTTTCATTTCTTAGGTAAACAAAACCATACTTACTCTTAGTATTGTTTGGTCTTTCTGCAAATGAAAGTCTATCATCCATATCCCAAGTTAAATCATCAGGATTTAATTGGAAAGAGTTCTTAATATCCTTCTTTAGCGGTTCGAACTTCTCTTTTCTAATCTTATCTATCTTCTCGTTTATTCCATTAATGAATATATCTCTATCTGATATTCTTAAATAGGTATCACTGATAACATTACCTTCAGCATCCATAAGAGCCTTATCAGCAATGAACTCATCATACATCTCTAACTGTTCACCATTTTCTACAGAGAACACGGCATCAAACTTTGATACAATATCATTGAAGAGTCTCTTAGACTTTCTCCAAGTACCATTCTTTGAGCAAACATATAGAGTAGAGTTCTCTAATGTATCACCAACAAAAGCGTGGTCGCCTACTTTAGGACTAGGAGCTGAAAGCTTTAGTTCCTGTTCGTTATTGAATAAACCCTTAAATGATGCAGAACCAGAGTTGAACCACTCCCAATTCGTGCTATCCTTAATTGTTTCAGGTAGTGTATTACCACCAACGAATCGCATTACTTCAGCAATACCTGAATCTGTATCGAAGTAAGATACTACAGCACCAATCTTCTTACCTTGTGAAGCCTTTAGATTGGAGAACCAATCCATAGCCTTATCTAGTGTATTAATGTTCTTTGGAGCATTAAGGAAACCACAAGGAATTAGAGAGATTAAATCATTTACTGTAGCTAATACATTCAGGTTGTTCTGAACAATAGCAATTCTTTCCTCCCCCGTTAGAGGGGTAGAGTCACTGAAGTCAGTGTCCTTTACCCCATAAAACGATAGGAGAAGATTCTTAAAATCTGAATTTCCCATTTAATTAATAAATTTAGTTATTTAACTTCTTGAGTTCTATTTCTCTTTTTTCCTTCCACTGCTTCTTCTTGAAGTCTAGCTCAGCATCAAACTGCCTATCCTTTTGTTCAAGAGTAAGCTTTTCTTCTTCAGAGAATGCATCATCGTCAGTTCTAAACACCATCTGATTGTGATTATTCTCAGCTTGTATAAGTGCAATCTTGAGCTTGGTCTCATTGTTTCTCTGATTAATAGCATCCTGCAATTGCATTTCAAGTTGCTTGTGTTCAAGTTCCTTTTGTTGCATTTCTTGCTGCATCTGCATTTCCTGTTCGTGTCTTTGCTGTGCAGCCTGCTGCATCTCCATTTCATTTTGCTGAATCATATTAATCTTTTCAGCAATAGATGCAGAGGAGTAAAGCTTCATAATCGAAGAGAACGAAAGTGTTTGAGTTTGTAGAGCAGCTTGTGCTAATTGTTCAATCTTCATATTTAGATTGTTGGTGGCAGAAGAAGAATCTACAACTAAACCATAATCACATTCTGCAAACTCATCACCTGGTATCATCATCATTTGAATAGATGTATCAGGTAATATATTCTGGAATTTAGGATTAGTACCTCTAAGAGCTATCTTCGCAGTTTCTAGGAAACATTCTAATACTCGTTTCTTCAGATTATCGTGCGTAGAGAATAACCATTCAGTAATAGTAGAAGACTGAAGGTTAGAACGTTCAACACCACCAACAGTTTCTCTGTTGTAAATCTGACCTTCTCTTTGTCTAGAGATACCTGCTACTTCACCCATTTCAGCCTTAATAGATTCTAGTAACTGAATATGAGAAGCAATAGCACCAGATAAATCCATATCTACAGAGCCTGCCATATTGTTGTTTAACGCTCCAGAAAGCTTACCTAAAGAAGCACCTCTATTACCTTCATTGAATGAATCAACTACTGCAATATGAGCAGTCTTTAGATAGTACATCCATTTATCTATATCCCAACTATCTGGTACTTTAGCAAGGTCTAATTGAATCACCTTACCTAAGTTATCCTGTATAAGCTTATTCAGTTTATCGTGAACAAGATTATACTGATAATTGTAATACTTCATCATATCAACCATTGAGTAAGGTGTATCTTCGTTAATGCTGTAGATAGAACCTATAATACCAAAGTGACATTTTGAAGGGTTAGATAATCTGTTATATTGAATTTTTCTTGGTCGGATATTAACGTAAATATCCTTACCTATTAGAGTGCCTTCCCAAGCTTCATTTACAACAATAAGCTTTTCAGTCTCACCATTGTCTTTATCAGCTTTGTATTCTTCAGGCATTAGGTCTTCAACCATTTCACCTGTATCAGGGTCTATTGAAGTAATCTTTTTAAGTCTTCTTCTAGACTTCCAATATACTTGAAGTACTCTAATGTTGTTGTATTTATCATAAGGTGTGGGTAATGCTCCGTCAAGTATAGGTTCTAGTACGCCATCAATAGATTCTACAGCAAGAGAAGATAAGAAGTTATTTAGGTTTTCTTCGTTATCATTACTTTCTGTATCTCTATTTTCTAGCTTTCTAATATCAGCTTGACTTAAATCATCATAGAATGTATCATACACCTTAGAGAGGGGCCAGTAATCTTCAATAACAATTACGTCAGAATCTTCCAGCCTAGGAGAGCTACCACCTTTAAAAGCTCTAACCTTAAGAGGATTTAATCTTTCTACTGTAGGTTCACCATTTATAATATCACATCTATAAATCTCTTCCCCTACAATAAGGGCATCCATAAAGCCTTGATTAAACATCAAAGGCATATCTAATTCTTTCACATAATGATTGAGTAAGAAGTTACCTCTTATCTCTCTCATATCTTGCCAAGATGCAAACTTCTTTGCTAACTCTTGGGCTTTCTGATTAAATTCTTCTTGGTCTTGAACTTCTTGTTGAAGGATAGCAAGCAGTGATTGTTGTACTGCATTTACTTTATCTTCCTCCATTTTAGAAATGGCAGTAGGGTTAGTGACGACTACTTGAAAGTCAAATGGTCTTCTTATTTCCTCACCTCTTAGAACATTAAGTTTAGAATTTATGATTGGATAGTGCTTAATGTTGTCTGGAATATAAGTGTCCTCTAAAGAGTAAGGATTAAGAAGGTCCATCATATCCTGCATATCAAGAGTACCATTCACTAAATCGTAATTAATCTTTTGGTCTCTAATATTCTTCCTAATCAAATCAGAATGGAGAAGAGATGCGTTTTCTGCCCACTTAACGCATTGCTCTTTCCACTCCTTATTTTTCTTTGATTCAGGTATGTTTTGAGGTGGAAAATGTAACTTCATATTTATATATAATTTGTTACTTCAAATATATTACCTATATCAAAATAATAAAAGTTCTTATTCTTTTTCTAATGCTTTAAGAACCGCTTGTCGTAATTGTTTTTGAAGAACTTATCATTGCCTTTATAGTGTTTAGATTTACCTACAATACTAGTAGGATTCTCTCCAAAATCAATCATCTTTTGCTCTCTATAAAGCATTAAAATACCAAGACAAGAAACACGGTCAAAGTTACCATAAGAGTTATAAGCAATAAGTTCCTTTAATAAAGCAATCCCCTTAATGTTATAAAGATTAGCTACTATGGTATTCTCACCTATTGTAACACTCTTCATTAACCATTCTCTAGTTCTTTCTCTAGCGTGTGCGTTAATACCTGCTGTAGCTGGTATACCTTTAGAGGTATTACCAATAGGTGGAGCCTTTAGTAATTGCTTCTCTGTTAGGTAAGGCAAGGAGTCTTCAAGTAAGAATAACATATTCTTCTGAGAGCAGAATGAGAATAAACCCTTCTTGTTATTTTCATAGCATATCTTGCAGTTGTAGAATAGAGCTATAGAACAACAAGTCTCATAGAAGAAATCAGCTCTTTCTGGTCTACCTGTATATTCACAAACAATCTGGTCTGTAAATAAATCTAATACCATAAAGCTACCAAGAGAAGCAGTATCAGCTTGGTCATTATCATATGGGTCCATCGCAGCTATGTATCTACCTTGTGTAGGCTTACCTGATGAATCCTTAATAGGCAGTGTAAAGAATTCAATAGCACCCTTAATCTTATTACTCTTATGTGGGAATATGCGAATAGGTAAATCATTTGAAGGAACGAATCTTGTATCTAAACCTTCTCTTACTATCTCTCCCACATAAACATCAGAAAGAGCATTAGGGTCTGCTTCTAGCTGTCCTAATCTATCATTGATATTCGCTATAGGGAATATAGAGTTAGTAGATTTAAGGATAGCCTCTTTAGGTGTAATTGGATTTTCAGCAATAGCTCTTACAATAGAATCAGGGTCATCTGAATTGTACTTTACATTGTATCTATTCTTTAGAATGTCTAATAAAGACATAACCACATCAGAAACACCATCCTTATTGTATCTACCCTTACGATTGATAAACCCTGGAAAGAAGTAACAGAATTTAGGTTTACCTATACCAGCTTCATCATATACATTTGGAATACCATAAATCTTATAACCATCAGGGTTGTACATAAGCTCCTGTGCAGAATAGAATTCTGATTCATCAGAACCTGCCGTACCTAAAGCATATATCAAACCATTTACAGCTTCACCGTCTTCTACAGAAGGTAAGAGAGTATTATATAAAGCCAAAAGAGAAGGGAAAGAACCGAACTCTTCAATAAGAATATAACCACGCTTACCACGAGCTTTTGATTCATCATCTTTAACTGCTACCCCCATTACGGTATTTAAAGTACCTTTTTCAACACCTGTCTCGGCATCTTTATAACCAGACTTCCATATCATTTCATTTAGAGAGTCTTTAATTCTAGCTCTAGGGAATTCTGTGTGTTCAGCTACAAAGTCAATATCAACAATATACTTTGAAATAGTACCATCCTTATCTTTAATATACTCCTTCAAGTAACCTAACAGAATAGTTACTCTATCCTTTGTAGTATCTAACCCTTCACCTAAAACGAAACGCTGAGCCATAATAGAAGCTAATGTAAATGACTTACCAGCACCACGTCGAGCTAGTTCAGCACAGTGTAGACCACCTTCAAAGTTATTATATAGTCCACCATATCTAGCTTGCTCTAAGTAATGAGTTCTTAAATACACACCTTCCCAGAATTCAGGGAATGCTTCAATACGACTAGCTACCTTAGTAGAACCATCCTTGAATACAGATAGCTTTAATCTAGAATAGTTAAGGTAGTAATACATAATTCCTGTAACCCATTCTCCATCTGATTCTCTTACATATCCTTCTAAGCATCGTCTGGCTTCTCTTTCTAACCATTTTCTGAAGTTAGAGTTAGGACTACCATTAGGTCTAAGGAATGTGTAGCATCCGTGTTTCTCAAAGTGAATAGCCGATTCTCTAAAGTAATCTATATCTTCTATGATATGAGGATTAACTAGGTCTACTATTATTCTCCCCTTAGAATCCCTTGGTAAATCTTTAGCTCTCTTTCTATTTGGAGATATTAGGTTTTGTATATAAGGTACAGAATGAACAAAGTGCAAGAATTGTTCTCGCACTTCATCTGGGTATTGACTTAATAACTCTTCTGTTATCTTGGTTTGAAACTCATTTGTTTCTATAATTTCCGTAGTCATAAAGTAATTTCTTTAACACTAAATATTTAGATTCTGCTTCACTTAAATAGTTAGCTTTAATAGAGCCGTGTGCGATTATAGAAAGAGATGAACCACATTCTCTGTATACCACAAGAGTTTGGTAGATACTCACATTCCTACTATCTCTATAATAATCTAAGTGCGCTCTTTTGAGCTTTAAGAGCTTAAGCAATTTCTTTTCTTGTTTATCCAAATATACCATCATCCATCACAGATTTTTGTTTATTACCACGCATTCTAGAATTCTCTTGAACCTCAGAGAATAACGCCTTTTCAGCTTCATCCATCATCTTAATCAAATCGGGCATTTCCTTAATCGCCTTCATAATAGCTGGAACTTGGAATACAGGCTTACCTTTATCATCACGTTCATCTATATTGATACTACGTAATGTTTTTCTAAGATTATCTATTAGAAATCTAGCATCTTCTAGTAGTAAAGAAGATAGTGGTTTGAATGATTTGTAATATTCAATGGCTGCTTCTAATTCGGCATCAGGTTGCCAATCAGGAGCTAAGCCTAAACTATCTTTAACTTGTTCCATTCTTTCCTCATCATCCATATAGATTTGGAAATCTGAACGAGGGTCTGCATAGAAATAAATAAAAGCGAGTTCATTATTTGCTTTACTCTTGTCCTTTGATTTATCCCTATTCCATAATAACTTAAAAGGCTTTAAGGCTAAAGCCTCTTCCGAGATTGTAACCCTAAAACCTTCATACTTAAACAACTTAATCATAATCTTCTATGACTAGACTTATATCAGAATCTGTTAATATCAGATATTCAACATCATTAACTATAAGAGTAGGGATGGTATAATGTACTAACTCTGTCATACCATTTAGTTCTTCTCTTGCTGAACCCTTCGGTATAGAAGTTTTTCTATACTTGGCATAACTAACCATTATCAAATCACCTTCCTTGTAATTGGTAACCAGAGGACCCACAGAAACAATTCTCTGTATTTCTGAATACTGACAGTAAGGGTCTCTCATAAATCCTTTGGCTTCTGTCTCAGTATCAGCCGTGGTTTGTATATAATTATAACTCGGCTTTATCTTCTTTATGTTTATTATACTCATTGTAATGTCTAAAAAATTTACCTAAATATGGTATGCTAATGCTAAGATTATTACATTCCTTTAGTTCCTCATTCACGGCTTTCCAATATAACCTGTATATTCTATCTTCAGCCTTTTTACTTAACTGGGATTTCAAATCTAATCAATAATGAAAGTTCTGAATCTTTTATGTGTGGTATAAACTTTGGGTTTAACCTATTGTCTATAATCACATTCTTCTTTCTAAGTGAAGTTAGCAGTACTTGAAGATGTATCATTGTTATATCCATCTCCTCTATTATATTCTTTCTATAAGTATCAGAGAGTATTGTTGTATCAAGTATTTCCTTATCTAGAATTACCTCTTTCAACTCGTCTCTGTACTTATAAAGTTTTGAAGCTAATATACACTCCTTGTTAGAAAGGTTGTGTAAAGGCTTTAAAATAAGGAACCAATTTAGGAACAGCTCATCATAATCACTAGACTTGATTTTCAGTATGTTCGTTGGTCTCATTTATTCCTACAAATTCTTCTAAGAATTTAAATACGTTTTCTTGAATATTACTTGGTAGCAAATCCTTAATCTTGGCTAGCTCAATCATATACTCAAGTCTCTTGTAATAACCAGCAAGATTACTCATATAAATCTGCTGTTCAAGTATTGCTCTTTCTTTAGGACTAAGTTCATTAGAACTGTTCTGAGTTAAGTCCTGCTTTTCTTTTGTATTCATTTACTTCTACTGCCCAATGATAAAGTGATAGTTTCTTGTTTTGCTTATTAGTATCTTTCTCAATAAGCTTTTTCTTTGTAGATTTCTCTACAGTCTTTTCTTTCTTAGTTGTTTTACTCATTGCTGAATAATGCTACCAGTTGTTATAAAGTTACTTAAATACTTGAGAGAAAATTCAAACATTACCTTTAGTGAATCTGCTAATTCTTTAACTGAGGTTTCTGTTATCTCTTCCTCTTTGTTAGAAGCAAAGTTATATATTTTATTTGACTTATACAAACTCAGAAGTAAATCCAATGCTATCCCACTTTTCTCTGATAGAATCTTGATTGGCTCTAGTAGGGCTTGTTGAATTAAGCTCTTTACTTCTCTTTCTATATCTGAATCTCTAGTCTCCTTATCTAGTGTTTCTATGATTCTATTGTAGATATATCCACCACCAACAACGTACTTTTTAGCACCAACTATAGAGAATGCATCATCAATAGCATCCCGCTTTTGTTTAAATTCTGCGTCAGATATAGAAGGAAGAGAAATCACATAATGAGTATTGTCACCCATATAAAGTGCGTTTCCTTTAATGGTTACCTTATCTACTGCATAGTGAGTTATAAGTCTAAAATCGGGTAACACTCTAAGTCCTTTTGGTGGTAATAAAGATTGGCAGATGTTTACAACTATACCGAAATCTCTGAATATATTAGCAGCAAAAGCTTTGGCTTCATCTGCACCACCTTTAATCATCTTCATAACTAAGGTGTAAGGTAAACCAAATAGCTCATCAGAGGCATTTGAAATGCGGAAGATTTGAGTTAATCTGCTAATCTCTTTATATAAGTCGTTATAATTTGAAAACTCCTTAACATAAAAAACTATTGATTTGTACTCAGTCAAGGGTTGTCCATTTGGCTCCTTTCTTACTGTTTGTAGAATAGGTAAAGTTATGTTGGTTTTATACCCCTTGTATTTGGATATGAAGTATAGATTATCTTCACTCTTATTTACCTCATAAGTATAGTTACCTTCAATATTCTTAGGCATTAATTTCAGTAACCTCTCATCATTATTGAGAACTACAGATAACATATTGGGTATATCTTCCTTCTTAATTGATTCGGCATTCTCATCAATTATAGCTTGAATTCTCTCCTTTTCTTTCTCTACAAATTCAGCAATTTTGAATGGAGGATAACTAAAGTCTTTATTGAAATGCTTTATCAAAGAATAGGTAACAATAGAAGTAGAAGTGGAACCATCCTTATTGATGTCGTTGATATACTTAACTAACCCAACGAAATCTTTGATAATGTTATTCTCAATTATGTCTTCTGATGATACAGCTGATATTACTGATAAACCATCTTTGGTGTATACTTGCTCGTATTGGTTTGATATTAATACACTATCACCATAAGGACCATAGGTTGTTTTAACCAATTCATCTACAGGTTTCAGTGTATCTAGTATTAGTTGTCTTGATTCTTTTTTATTTAAAATTCTACTCATCTCATCATTAAATAAAGTGCTATTTGTAATGCTTGTCCGATTAGACCTCCGAGTATGGTACAAAGAAAATCGAGATTATCGAATTTTCCCCCTTTGAGTTTATCTTTATATTCCATACCAAAAGCCAGTCCTGCAACAAAAAGAATGGTAAAGGTTAATCCAAATGGTATTGCATATAGGAAGTGTTTTTCTCTGTTGCTAGTTGATAGAAGTGGTACTTTCCTTAGTAGTGCTTCTGTTCTTTCTAAAACTTTCACGGCTAAATCTTTCCTTGAATTTTAGTAAATCTGTATTTCTTCTCCCACTCTTCGTAACTCATCTCCTCAGTTTCAGTGCAGCCACAATCACCACAATAATCATCTAAACCTTCATCGCCTAGTATGTGAAGTGAATGACACTCTTTACAGCAGAATACAGGTATTGAATTATAATACTCTTTTCTGGAATAGGGGTATTTCTTTTTATACTCCGCCCACCAACTAAACCTTAAATCGAAATCTTCTGTCATAATCATTAAATTAAGTTATATACCACAAAGGTATTTAATTTTTCTTTTATATCCAAACACCCAATCAAATTTTTTCTTATATACGCGTACGCGCACATACACGCAGGCGCGTTTCTGTAGGTGTAAATATATAAATATATTTACTAATAATAATAAAGAATAACTCATTATAATAGTAATTTATATATATTATATATTAACGCACAACTTCAAGAAAATTCCAAGAAATTTCAATTCATTTTTTCCAACTTTTTTATCTCGAATTGACATAAATTATCATTCAAATTATTGCATTATTCTTTGAATTGTTTTTCATTGAAGTTGTAGTTATTGTTGTTTTTGTTTTCGAAAAGGTGAAATTAAACTGAATTAGGATTTCAAAAAATTTGAAATTTTTTTTTGTTTTTTTTTTCGATTTTATTTTCATTCCAACGTAAATAGGAGTTTAGATGATTATGGAGAGAATGAGTAGGAAAAATGGAATTTGAAGGAAAAATTTTTTTTGGAAATTTTTTTTATTTAACGAAATCTAGGACCTCCCCCGCAAAGCCCGACCTGCCTTCGGCAGTTGGGTTTGTAGGACCCTCGCGGTGAGAGTCCGCCCAATTTCCACAACAATACAATTTCATACAATCATGGCACAGACAACAAGCCTCCGCGCTAACAGCGCAAACAACAACCGTGTTTCAGTTTCGTTCAACGGGAAGACCTACTACCGCTCAGCAGAGCAGGAAGAAGGAAGCCTGCACTTTGCAGAGAAGCCAATCGCTTTCTTCCCTCTCAATGATGTAGCACAGCGTGCAAAGTACCTCGGTACTTTCGTTCGTGCCCTCCTACCAAAGGGTGTAGAAGAAGGTAACGAAATCGCTGTACTCATCTTTGATAAGGAAGGGGAGCAAATTCTACTCACGGCGGGGAAGAACCGCCTAATCACTGACCTGAAGCACCCACACGTTCAGGTTATTGAGGTGTTTGATCCCACGAAGAGCCAAACAAGCGTAGGGTATTGGATAGTAGAAGGTCGTAAGGCTATCACGGATAGCGACGAACTCACGAACATTCTCGGTACTATCCAATAAAGCCAATTCCCAAAGAGTAGGGTATATTCTGAAAAGAGTGTACCCTACTCTTTTTTACCGCCCTCAATAGAGCTAAAACCACACTAAAAAACCTACCAAATATAACCATCCAATGTATAAAAAAGGTCTCAGAAAAGAGCCTAAACTAAGCTACAAAGTAACTGAAATAGTTGGTACTTTGTTTGCCTTGATAGGCTTGCTTTCGTTCGCTTGTGGTGCTACATATTTCACTCTAAACACGTGGGAAATATGCACTACAATAGGCAAAGTATTGCTATCAATGGGCTATATAATAGCTCTTGTAATACCTGCCTATCTCTTCATCAGAAGCAACTATAATGATACACTATGCAACATATAAACAACCTCAAAAAGGTAGCTACAATCATCTATAAATATAGCTACCTTGCAACCTGCATAGCCTTGTTTTTAAGGCTGTGCAATTCTTTTGAGCTACTAAATACCACGGCTCAAGAATGTACCTATTTCAATGGCGGTAATATAGTGGGCAAATTGCTCACTCTTTTCGCTTGTGTAGGTGCAATTCGTCTGTTTCAAATCTTTGGAACAATCAAAGAAGACTAACATAAAAAATACCTTTGCTTTTTGAGGGTAAAACCTCAAGGGCAAAGGCTATTTTTAACGTAAACAAATGTAAAGAAATGTCAAAGACTTTCATCAAAGTATCTCCGACTAAGGAGGTCAAGAGGATTAGCCAAATCCTTGAGCCAATTGAGTACAAAAGGTTCTACTACAGAGAACTTAGGACTATTAGCGATTTCCCTAGAGGAATAAGCGCATTAGCATACAATATGTCCTACTATAATAAGCTAAGATATTATCTAGCTTTTAGACAATTAGCTTACTCTATGAAGCTAACAGAGAAAACTCCAAAAGAAATAAATGCACTTAAGAGAAAGGGTGATTTGTTTTATGGGATATTCACTGATTCGAAAATCACTAATTACGTTTTAATCGATTTAGTGCTTAAGCTGGTTGATGAAGCAGCATCATCTATTACAGGTGGTAATACTACTGTAGGCAAAATTATGCTTTCATCATTCGGTAATTACCCGAATAAGTTTGGTATTGTGGTAGATTCAAATAGTCTATCAAATACCTTATCAAATGAGGGTATTTCCAAGCTTTTAGATAAGCTTAGTGTATTACCTGAATTAGAAATCTGTGATACCGAGATTTATACTCGTTACGCAGAAGACTATGTTCAGGTAAAGCAAATCTTCCTTAATGAAGACTACATACTTAGCCACTACTATAAGGAAGAAATCACAGAAATGATAGACTTATTAGAAAATTCTCTTAAGGATGAAAAAACTCATTAAGTCTATCAAATCAAAACACTTAGCATATAGGCGAAAAGCACTGGTTATATCACGGATATTTGTTGATGATTTATTACGCAATATTATGCGTTAGGTTATTAAGAATATTTGTTTTATATTTGCAGTGATTTCACTATTAGCGGATAGATTCTTGGTGTAATGGTTAGCACGACAGACTTTGACTCTGTTGGTTCTAGTTCGAATCTAGAAGAATCTACAATGAATAGTGGTGTATAGAAATGTCTTGTATAACGACCTTGACGAAGGTGGCAAGATGTTGCGTAACATAATGACGTATTATATCTATTGCGCATAAGATATAATAAAGAAGATGTGAGGCTTAACATACCAGCGCAAAGTTGGAGATTCTAGATAGTCTAGACTATTCAAAAATAAAGTTAGGTAGTTACAGAATAGTTACTTCGCAATGTTTTTGGCTCATTATTAAACACTATTCTAATATACTCCTAACTTACTTACTCCATTAACTCAGTGGTTAGAGTTCGAAGCTTATACCTTCGCGGTCCTTGGTTCAAATCCAAGATGGAGTACTCGGGCGCTCACAACACTTGTAGGTGTTAAGCAATGTATGTACTATTTTATACGAAAATAGACAGATGTGAGGGAGATTGGATAGCTACAACTATCACGAATCTTAGGTTAGATAAGCTACTAAGTAAGGTACCTAAAGGTAGAAATCCTTACACTCTTCCTTAGTTCAATAGGTAGAACATCTGATTTATAATCAGAAAGTTATTAGTTCAAATCTAATAGGAAGAGCTGCAGTATAGAGCTACTGTAATTATTACTTTGAATACTATTACTACCACTCACGTCGTGAGATGTTGGTGGTAGTAAAACATCTCTTAACTTAATTGGCAGAGTTTACTTGACGAAGTAGTGTAAGTTCGAATCTTACAGAGATGACGGGTTATTCATATTCTTATATGATTAATTTTTAACGATTTCAAACAAACAATCTACTTAAACTTGTTGGGAAACAAGGATAAGGAACCTACAATCACGATGAGATATTGTTGTTGTAGTAAAATTCTTCCTTAGCTCAGTTGGTTTAGAGCGTCTGTCTTACAAACAGAAGGTCTTTGGTTCAAATCCAAAAGGAAGAACAAACTTTAATAAACAACTATTATGATTTAAGAATTATGGGTAGATATGTAAATGTTATTGTAGGTATTATTCTAATGAAAATCCTACTGTCAATAATGCCTTTAGGTTGGGCTTTATTTATGGCTCCTGTATTTCTTATATTAATGAGGTCAATATGCTTCAGATATGAACCAGATTCTGATTCTGTTAGAGGTGTACTCTTAAGTATTTTAGGAGCTGCAATAGTAGTAATTCTTAATTAATAGGTTATAATAAAATTAACCTACATTTTACCCCTTAGCTCAGTGGGTATGAGCAGCTGGCTTTTAACCAGCGGGTCCTGGGTTCGAGTCCCAGAGGGGTAACGCTTATGACAGAGTTTTCTATTTTTTTCATTTTAAATCACACTCAAATATGTTGAGAAACATAAATGGGGAACCTCTAATCACGTTGTGAAATGTTGTTAGAGTAATTGGGGTATTAGTTCAGTTGGCTAGAATATCTGCCTTGCACGCAGAAGACAACGGTTCAATTCCGTTATATTCCACTTGTGGGATGGAGCAGAGGTAGCTCACTAGGCTCATAACCTAGAGGTCATAGGTTCGATTCCTATTCCCGCAACTATCAATGTTGGCTCATTGATTTATGTTGTTTACGTGTGGTTGGTGCTGTAGCTCAGTTGGTAGAGCATTGGTCTGAAGAACCAAGTGTCAGAAGTTCGATTCTTCTCAGCACCACAAAGTTTGCTTGCATAGTAAACTTGGTTTGGTTATTAATAGGTTTTAAACATACTACTTATGTAGTAACTCTGTTTAGTTATTGTGAAATAACTAGCAGGGGAATTTAGGTTCTTATTGGGAAGTAAGGACCTATAATTTGCTTCTATAGTTTAATGGTAGAACACTAGATTTGTAATCTTGTAGTATTGGTTCGATTCCAATTAGAAGCTCAAATAACCTTTTACAGAGGAAGGTTGTTCTGTTGTTTATGGTGTTTTTTTTGTTTTAATTACTCTGTTCTTCGACTAAATAATTGCTATAATATTTAGTCGAAAAGTGTGGTTACTTTTGCTTAGATAAAGCATAAAAAACTATTATAATGCGGGTAACGGTTAGCAATTTAGAGTTAGCTGTTACCCGCTATAAAGTATTCACTTAATCACCATTAACAAGAAAAGATTATGACACCAAGAGAAAGAGAAGCAGTCGAAAAGATGATTACCTACGTTAAGGAAGGTACCGACTTGCTTATTCAACAGGTAAACCTCATCAAGGTTGCTAGCCCTTATTATGAAGTCTACCAGCAGGCTATCACAGAAACTCTAGCTAATATGGCTGAATCTATGAATATGGTTTCAGATTATCTCGGCTTAGATGAGCCTGTAGTAGAACCTCAAACTCCCTTTGAAGAACAGCCTGTTCAGGAAGAGAAGGAAGAAGCACCAACTAAGGAAGCTAAGGGTTCAGATAATGATGTGGATTCAAATAGTCCTCACATCGACCCATTCGCTATCTTATATGAGATGTTATTTGGAGGAAATGAGGCAGAAGGTCTCAAGAAACCTACAGCAGAAGATATAGCGAAGAGTAAGAGACTTACCAAGGATGAGTTCAAGAAGGACTTAAAGATTGAGTTCGGGGAACCATTCTATAGTCCCTATAAAGAAGCTCATAACTGGATGAGTGCTATTTCAGTAGTACTCCCTTGTGACTTCTCATATAAGGGTAAGAAACTTGGAGAAGTGTTCTTCAACTTAGCTGTAAACTCTATTGATGGGTTTATCCATATTATGATGGTAGACGAGAATAACAATCCTTCTACTCTCTATCATAAGGAAACAGAACCTAAGAAGAATGGATATACACCACTCTACAAATTGTATGAGCAGGGACAAGCTCAACTTACTGATACAATTCAGACTGTAGCTTGGAATAGATTCCAATCTTCACTAGAATAAGAAACTACTTAGCTGTTGGTATAGGGTGGAGGTAGAGTAAAATATACTTCTGCCCTAATCATAAAATACTACTAGCTGTTATACCAAAGAGGATAGGGTAAAAATCATACTAAACCTGTCTGAATTGGTATAACAGCTATAACTAAAATACGGAACAATAATGACACGAGAAAAATTAAATAAATCTCTTCTTAGATTAGAGTGGGAGAAAAAGGGAGTAGGTAATACAGAAAAATGGGAAGCTATTACTAATCTGTATTATAAAATCAGAATAAAGAAAGAAGGACAAGATTACTTTGTCTATAAAGTTGTACCAGATGAATTTGAGTATCTTGTAAGTCCTATAGAATGTGATTCCTTAGAAGAAGCTAAGCAATTAGCTTGGAAAATCTATGTAGATACTATAGAAACATTCTTTAAGGCGTATCATAGTTAAAAGGTTTATCCTTTTATGGTGCGTTCGTCTAAATGGTTAGGACGCAACCCTTTCAAGGTTGTAATACGGGTTCGATTCCCGTACGCACTACTAAATTTAAAACAACAACTTATGAACAACGGAGTATCAATCAAATGGCTTATTGTAGCCTTAGTATGTAACTGTATCTCATTCGGGTTATACGTTGCAAGGTTATTCATCAAGAATGACAACAAAGAAACTGAGAAGGTAGAAGCGGTGTGGATGCACGATGAGCATCACAAATACACTGAATTCGAACCTTCAATGATAACGTTCGTTAGCAAAACAGATAGTACTGAAGTTCTGTATGCTATAGAGCAGAATGAAGAAAGCCAAGGTTATTTTAACCTTTATCTTCTTTCTATAACGAATGGGAGAGAAGAATGTGAACTAGTAGGTTCAAGCAAGAGCTTTGAGAAACTACAGATATTAGCGGATATACACAAACAAGCAACGGATAACAACTAAACAACATAACAACAATGGGACCAATAGAAATGACAGTATGTGCTACCGTGTGTATACTTGTTCTTGTAGCTGGAGTAATAGCTATTAGAGAAAATTACGATACACTAAAGAGTAAGTGGATAGCTGAAGGTAGGGAAAGTGGCTTAAGAAAAGCTAAGTGGAATGTAGAAAAGGTATTCCCTTTGCTAGCTCCTCTGGTTTGGGAGAAAACTAGCCCAGACTATTATAAGTGTATCTTCTTAGATGCCTATGAAGCACGGATAGTAAGATTACACGAAGATAATAGATATATGGTTCTAATTAAGAAGTATAATAATATACTTTTAGTAGAAACTAACTACTTCTTCACCTTAGATAGTGCTATGGACTATGTCAATAGCTTTAGAATTGGTTTACTAGATAGTATTACAAATGAGACCATATAGAATTAAGCATATACCTACAGGATTGTACTACTATCCAGGAACTGGAAGGACTAACCTAACATTTAGAGGAAAGATATATAAGACTAAACAAAATGTCTTTGGTTATTATCGTTGGTCGCCTATACCTATTTATATGTATAATGTGAGTAGGACTGCAGATATTTGCAAAAGGTTAATACCTGAAATAGGTGAAAAGCTATCTAAGGTAGGTAAACGTTTAGGTTGCTGTGTAGAACTACCAACATCAGATTTTAAAATAGAATACCTATAGTATGATTACATTTGAAGAGATTAGAAGTAAGCTAAAGCCACTTAGATGGATAGATAGCCATAATTCTGATGGTGACCCTACTAAGTGGACCTTAGCTTTAAATAGTATGTCTATAGAAGCTCACTATAGTGACTTCCTAAATGCTTGGATTGTCGAAAATAATACACTTTCAGGTATTACACATATAATCACAACCAAAGCTAACAATCTAGAAGAAGTAGATTCTATGACTATGGATTGGATAGCTGAAAGAATAGTAAATGGATTAGAACAATAGGAATACACCTCCTATAATTAAGCGGAATGATTATTAACACGGGTCAAGAATATGTGTTAGTTTTCATTCCGCTTTTCTTTAAGTATGAAAAAGATAGCACTGATTTTTGTATTATTCTTCTTAGCATCTTGCAAGAAGGATGACTGCAAAGGAAAGGAATATTGGAATGGTAGATGTTGGAATGTTTACACAGTAAACGATTCTCTCATTTTATGCATTCCACAGTTTGAAGGGGCTACTCCTAAATTCTTAACTATTTCCAAAATGGAAATGGTTGCTGATAGTATTGATTAATTATGTAGAATTACTTGAATTTTGTTTCGTAAAATATTTATTATATCTTTGCGGAAAGAGTTCAAATAATTCTATACTTTTAATTAATATTAATTAGCGTTTATGAGTAAAAGAAAACAACTGAAGATTAGACGTCAGTTTAGTAAGTTAGATAACATTGATTGGGATTCACTTTCTGAAGAAGATAAGAAGGAATTTGCACCTCCTGTAGATGTTAATAACATTAAGGTAGTGCAGCTTTCCCCAGAAAGAAGAAAGCAGGTTCTCAAGCAAGAGACTTCACTTAATTGTGAGGAAGCTGTAGAGTTTAACCAAGACCCTATAGGTTTCTATGGTTATAAGGGTACATTCAATGATGGTTCAGAAGAATACCGCCAGATTGGTCCAGATAATAAGGCCCGTAGAGTTATGAAGGTAGGCGATACCTTTATTCCTGATGAGTTTTGGGATAGATTTGAAAGAAAGGTTTTCTTCATCACACCAGAAATGATTGCTAACCCTACCAGAAAGACTGAGATTCATAGAATGTTAGGTTTTATTGGTTTAGCTCTATTAGCTACTCCTATTGTAGGTCTTATTGCTTATGCTATCAGACTTTACCTTCAAACAAATTAAACTGAATTATAGTTAGGTATTATTAACCGTTATTGATTTTGAATTCAAATAGTTCAGTTTTAAAAACACCTAGATTATGTAGCACGAATTAGCTGTATAGGGACATCTAGGTGTTACGCCGAAGTGATGGAATTGGAATACATACTGCACTTAGGATGCAGGTTTTGCGAGTTCGAGTCTCGCCTTCGGTACTATAAAATATAACAATATGGAATTTATCTTATGTTCTGCTATTAAGCGGATAAAACCTAGAGAGACTAAATGTAACTATCATAACAATGATATTCATTTAGTGGAATTAGGGTATAGGCATCACGATATTCTAATTAGATTTAAAGATGAAGTTTCTACAAGTCTTTTTGACCAAGGGTTTTATACTTCACAAGGCAGGTTTGTGGATAGAAAGGAAGCTTATAAAATAGCTTATGATGCTGGACAATTAAAAAACCCAGAGTATTCAGAAGATTATGAATATAGATTGTTTTCAGAAGATTTATATTAATTAGCATAAGGATGCCCAGATGGTGGAATGGGAGACACAAGGGACTTAAAATCCCTCGCCATAGGTGCGTACGAGTTCGAGTCTCGTTCTGGGTACAAATCATATAAACACTAAACAACTAAACAATTATGACTAAGCAACAAAGAGAAGCGGGAGCAAATAAGGCTTATAATTTACTTTTTGAAGCCAGCGAAATACTTAATGAGATTATTTGGGAACGTCAGGAAGGGCAACCAGAGCATTTTGATAAGTTATCAAAGTTAGAGCAGATTAAATTGATTACAAGTAGAGCTTTAATTATAAGTAGTTTGCAACAAGTAGATAGTTGGAAAGAAACTTTGGATAGCCTATAAACAAATAAAAACAATCAAATGAAAAAAGGTAATGCATTTCTTGAATTTCTACTATCATTCTTGATATGTGGTGTTATGTTCATAGGTCTTATGTATGGTATGGCTTATATGTCAGGCTGTGCTGAGAAATCAGACTACTGGAAAGAACAGAAAGAACTTCAAGCTAAAAGGTCTGAAGGTATTATCATAGAGAAGTATGTAAAAGAATCAGGTTATAGATACAATTTCTTCTTAGGTAGATTTGAGTATATGCCTGATAGATTCTACTTCAAGGTAAGATTAGGTGATAATACTGAAACTGATATTAAGGTAGATGCTGTTACTTATATGAATAAGAATATAGGTGACAGAGTTAGAAATAATAGCTATTAATATGGATGTATCTAATTTTAGATTCAGCTTTGAAAGAATCAATTGTGTAAGCATCCCATATGGGGTTTACCTGATATATTCTGACTTAATAGACTATATGGATGTTGAGTCAGAACTAATCAATAAACTCAAGAAAAGAGTAGAATTACTAAGAAGTAACTACAGAGAGTTATACTTCAATTATACAGAAAACAGAGAGTTTCTAATTGCACTTAGAGATGAATTGATAGATGTAGATAGAGGTCTTAGCAATGAAATTTATCGTGTAAAAGATGATTTACTAAAGAAGTTCATTCCAGAAGAATACGCTACATATAATTAAAGTACTATGAATAGTAATGATTCTACACTTGATAAAGATGCGGAGATTATAGGTAAATTAGCTAAGGAAATTAAGATTCTAAAGAAGACTATCAAAGAGTTTAGAAAGAATAAAGTCAGCTTTTTGGAAATTAAGGAAGCTGAAGCGGAGTTATACAGACTTAAAAATAATTTGAGTTACCACCGCATAGATAAGAAGTATAAGTTTTTAAATATGATGATGGCTAATCCTCTTCCTAATTTTCGTACTAATGTCGATACAATGTATTGGGATGTTGAGTACAGTCATCTCCCAGGTCTAGGATAAACACACACCTAAGTAGTTAAATTAGAGTTACTTCACTCATTTTGGTCATATCTGATAAAAACTCTAATAAAATACTCTTAGGTTTTTTGGGGGGGTCGCATAGTGGTTAATTGCAGCGGACTGTAAATCCGCCCTCATTCGAGTTCGTAGGTTCGAATCCTACCCCTCTCACGGTGAATATAGCTTAAATGGTTAGAGTACTGGGTTGTGGTTCCAGTGGTCCCAGTTCGATTCTGGGTATTCACACATTATTAAAAACTAAACAACGATAATTATGACATTACAGGAATTCAAAAACAGTTTGAAACCTTTATATTGGAAGGATTTATCTGTAGCAGATGCTTTGTATGCTATCAGGGCGGGTGTAGTCTATATGATAATGAGAAATAATAATGAGTTACACTCTTTAGTCGTAACAGATTTTTCAGGTACAAACTCTTATAAATTCAAAACCTTAGAAGATGCACAGAAAAAGGCTGAGGATATGATGAGAGATAAAATTACTACATATTTCTATTTAAGAACAGAATAAACAAACTTACCAGTAGTTACTATTCAGTTACTTCGCAATAATCTTTTAAATTATCTCGCTATAATAAACTGAATATCTTTCTCTGGTAATATATAGGTGTAGCACAGTTGGTAGTGTACTGCATTTGGGATGCAGGGGTCGCTGGTTCGAGTCCAGTCACCTATACAATAATTAAAAGACTTATGATTAGCCCAACAGAATTTTATGAAGGTATTAGAAGTGGAGTATATAAAACAAATATCAAAATATACCAATCTTCGCAGACATTAGATTATAAAGAGAGTCCAATGTTTGAAGTTGAGATAACAACAACAAAAACTCGTGAACCAATCAAAGAAGACCCTTATGATTATCCTTATGAATTTAGTTTAATGATAAAGAGAAATCAACGAGAAATCAACGATTTCATTATGGGTGTTAAACTAAGTAACTTACGTTGGAAACCAGTTGATGAGGTTGATATGACTATCGGAAAGTTAAAAATGCTAATAGACAGCTTTGTGGAAGCTTGTTATAGATACCAAAATGGTGACTACAATTCAAGGTCAGATTATTACTCATATCTGACTATAAGTAGATGCTATGAATACCTAAGTTTATATTTTGATGATTTGCGGTATAAGTATGGTGCATATATAGTGAGAACATAAAACAAATTAAATACTATAATATGAAAAGTGTTGAAGAAATTAAATCAAGCTTACGCACATATATAGGTACAAAGCAAATAAAAGCTTTCCCTATGAATTGGGGTGATTATTGTAAGTTAAGAGGATTTGAAATTGGAGATAAACATCCTAATACTATTGGTTATATAGTAGAATACCCTCTTACTGAAGATTCTGCTCCTAATGTAGAAGGGTTTGATGGTTATGTATCTTGGTCTCCTGTTAAAGCTTTTGAAGAAGCTTATATGGTTGCAGAACACGAAACTCATCTAATCCGTATAGAGATAGATAGAACTCGAAAGGAGATAGAAAGACTTGAGAAGATATTAGAAGAAGAATCTAAGAGGTTTTCTGTACTTGATACTAAAGGACAACTTATTGATATAAAGATACAGATACTTAAATCATATCTACTTACTTTAAAGGCTGAATTCTTTAAGTATTCGGGTGTTAATCTATAGATAGAAACAACAAAAAGAAGTATGAATAGGGAAGGCTTACTTAAAGGATTAAGATTTCTTTCTTGGGAATTAAAAGGAACAAAGGAAACAGGTTCTCTTATTAGTGTACGTGCTGGAAAGGTATACATAATAGGTAAAAGCTCTAAAGGCGGATTTAGATTAACTATTAGGGATTACCTTAGAGGTGACACTTTCATAGAATGTGAAACTAAAGAAGAGGCTATTAAAAGAGCTAATGATATAATGAAAGAAGGTATCATTAGATATTTCAGTATAGAAGAATAGAAACATAAATGGTTGTAGTTATTATTCAGTTACTTCTTCAAATAAATTATCAATCAGACGGGCTATGTGGTTAGTTTCAAAACTAATGTAAATCATAGCATAAGGCTGCATCCTTGGACTTTAAATCCAAGCAACTGCAGTAACACTGAATAAATCATTCTCAACCATTTTAATTTTAAAGATATGACAGTAGAGGAAATTAAAGAGTTGATTTCAAAAGAAAAAGAAGCAGGCAACCTAAAGACTATTGCATACGAAAATGAAAAGAAACAAGCAATCAAAGAAGGTATTAAATTCTTTAAGGTCTTAGATTACATTAAGGAACAAGGATTCGATATTCCTGAATCTTATGTAATTGGCTCTGATTTTGTTAAAAGTATAGAACTTAAAGTATTACTAGATTCTGATAGAAATATAATAGGTTTAGGTTTTACTTATGATGATATGGCTAAGTATGACCTTCTATCAAATACAGATACATCATACATAGCCTATCTAGATAGAGAAGGAAATATACATATTAAACCTAATAGGTCTTGCTACAATCCGCATATAAATTTCGAAGCTATGTTTTTAGGTGGATTTAGCCATCTAAAGAAAAGGGTAGAAGAACAGTTACGCTCTAATATTAAAGCTAAATACAACAGAATACAAGGTTAAAACTGAAAGCTAGGTAGAAATATCTAGCTTTTATTATTTAAAAAGATTATGCTTTTTTCTAAAAAGAACACTGCTTTAAAATCTTTACAAAAAGAATTAACACAACTTCACGAGAGAAGATATTCTTTAGGTTTAGAACACGCAGAAGCTTTTACAAACCCAAAGTTTGAAGGAGAATTGTTTTGCATTAAGAAGCAGATAGAAACTTTAGATGAATACATTGGCAGTATTTTACATAGGATGTGTAAGATTAGAATCAATGAAAACGAAGGTCTTAAGAATTTAACTTTAAAAGTTAATTATGGTTTTTCTGATTACGATGATGTAATCCATTTTGAAGATGAATATGGTCTAATATATAAGTTACTTTTGGTAGACCAAGATGATTGTAGTACATATTCATCAATAGATTTAAGGTATATAAAACTAGATAGTATTTCAGGTAAATTCGACTTTACACCATCTAGTAATGTAATAGAAACTAAAAAAGGTGCTGATTGTTTCTCTTTAAAAAACAACAAAGGTGTTGAAATAGTAATACCAATTTGCTACTCAGAAGCAGATTTAGAATTAGATGAGGATGATAAAGTAGAATCTTACTCATTAGTTCTTATGGACTATAATGGTGAAATAGTATTTAGAAAAGATTTAGAAAAGTAGTATGAAAACTGTTATTATAGATGGAATTAAATTCCAAACAACTTCAGATAGAGAAGTTCGTGGTAGACTTACTTATGATATTAAAATAGTTTCTCTAAATAAAGAAGGAGTTGATACAGAATATTTAGTATGGTCTAATATCCCTAACTTTGAGCTTCAAGGGGTTAAGATGCATTATAAAGAATTCAGTGCATACATCAATACTATAGTAGGATTTAATTATGTCTTTCTACAAGATTTAAGACCGACACAAGAAAATCCCACTATTAGTGATTGTGTAAAAATTATAAAATACGCTAGAATTCTAAATCCATAAACAATGATTAAAAATTTATACTTTAGTCTAGAGAAGTACAAGATGCTTCTTATGAAGGTTTATGCTGAGAAGAAAGATATTAAGGTTAAATTCTCAAATGAAAACAAGGATGAAATAGTTAAACAGTTTTTGAGTTTTATAGGTAAAAGTATAGAAGATACTCTGGGTAATTGTCGTATTAGCCATAAGCGGTTTACTAAGGATTTCAGATGCGATTTAAGATACAAGATTCTTGCTGTAGCATTAAAAAGGAATATTGTAATTGATTCTAATAAATCTCCTCTAGGAATAACTTTCGTTTTAAATAGAGGGGAAGTATCTTATTTGAGGTTAAACATAGAAGTAGGGTATAGTGGTACTCTACATTGTGATTACGATGAAGAAGATATTCAGTATTCAAATGTTTTTGGAAATTTAGTTAGGTCTACACCTTACCCATCAGACTCAGAAAAGAGAGATGCTATAAATTCTATCTTTAATATGATTACTAGTAGGTATCTAGAGGATTTTGTTAATATGCTTAGACTTATGGAGGCTCTTAATAATAAGGCTTTTGCTGATATAATACTAAGGTTTAACAATAATTTAGAAGAAACTATCTTACCAAAGGATAACTACAAAAATCCTCATAATAGAGGTTTCTGGTTCAGGGTTTTTAGAAATAAAGAGTTTAAACTAGAAAAAAACAAGTACCTTTCGTCTAAGCTTGTATTAGCAGAAAACCATATTAAGAATGTTCTTGACGTAGACTTAGAAGAAGAACCTATTTTTGATATTACACCTAAAGAGCTTAATGATATTAGATGGGCTGTAGATTATATGGGATGGGATTGGTTTTATACTAGTATATTTATACCATACAATATCCCCTGGAATAACCGAGCAGAACTTTTAAAGACAACAACAGAATTCAGACGTAACCCATAACGGATAATAAAAATGAAACGGAGTGATATTGCCAAGGCTTTTAAATCTTTACAGTGGATTGAAAACCCTATTGATAGAAAAGGTATAAGAACTTATAGTAGTAAGAAATTCAGTATAGTCTTTTGTCTTGGTATATACAATGACTGTGTAAGACTACTGATTTTAGAGAGTGATAAGACACATTATCCTATGTTTAATACTGTGAGGGAAGCCAAAGAAATGGCAGATAATTTTATTATAGATAAGATTTGTAACAATCTAAGGTTAGAAATAGAAGATTAACTATGGCTCTTAATGATTTATTCACTGTAGTATTTCCTAATTCTGAAATAAAGAGATTAGAAAGGGAATGTGAAAGGTTAGAAAATGAACTTAAAGAAACTCTTGATAAACTTTATTGGAGTAACAAAGCTTTAGGTACATACAAAGAGAGGTACAACAAACTCCGCAAAAAGAATATAGAGCTTAGAACTAAGCTATATAAAAGTAAAAAGAAATTAGGCTAGCGTGCCTACTAGCAGACGGAGGGCTATTAGCTCAATGGTTAGAGCAGTGGACTGTTAATCCAAAGGTTCTAGGTTCAAGTCCTAGATAGCCCGCAATAAAAAGATTGAATTATGATAGGTAAAATATGGTCAGTACAAGATTACATAGGGGAAATTAAACCTTCCTCTAAAAAACAAAGAGATGCTGTAGCATTCTGTGAAAGAGAATTACAGATAGTATTCTCAGGTAATATTGCAGATTCAAAAGAGTGTTCAGACTTCTTAGATGAATACCTTGATTTAGCAAGAGATTGCAATAGAATGTAATGTATGTGGGTGTAGCTTAATGGATAAAGCAATAACCTTCTAAGTTATCGACTGTAGGTTCGAGTCCTACCACCCATACTATTTAAAACAATAAACATTATGAAACAATTGAAACCAGGTAAATATCTTTGTCCTGTATGTAAAGGTAAAGGTCGTGTTTATGACCATTTTGCGGGTATCTTTACTTTAGGTATAGCTTATTTAGTACAAGCATCTGATGAAGAATCAAAAGATATTTGTACTAGATGTGAAGGTAAAGGCTACATAAAAATATAGTTATGAGTATAATCAGTAAACTTAAATCTTTATTCTGTAAGAAGAAGGAAGATTATTCTTGGGTTGAAAAAGAACCTTTATACCAAGAAATAGAAGGTAAACTACAAGATTTAGAGAATAAAAAGGCTGAAGAAATAGAATTCGGGAAAAGAGTATATAGTATTATTGGAGTTAAAAACTATGAGAAGTTAAGTGACTTTGATAAAAGAAACTGCAGAACAATTCTTGAATGTCTGGATAAGTTTGAAGTTCATAGAAAGGATTTCTCACTTATAGCCATATTAGCTTTAATGATTGTTGAGAAAGGTGGGATTATTCCTGAAGAGTTTGTTTATGTTTCACCATTTATAAGAACCTCTATATCCCTTTCTTTTGATGCTGGGGATGTTCAATATATCATAGCACCATATAAAGGCAGCTTCATACGTATAACTAAAGATATGAAATGTGTACCTAGAAATCCTACAGGTAATGTTACTAAAGATTATAATATGGGTATTTCTCTATACCTATATGCAGAATCACTAAAAACTTTATGTGAGGATTTTGAAGGTTTTAAAAACAGATTCTTCCGCTGGTTAAAAAGTAGAGGTTGATATGACACAGAAATATTTAGCAGATAAATACAAGTAATAATATAGGGGTAGTTAAGATTCAATTTCATCGGTTATTAACTTTTCATAAGATTAGGTGGTTCAAAATCACCATTGAATCAATATTCTCCCCTTTTATACTTAATGATTATGATAAAGATTGTTAGAGATACGAGAGTACCTACTAAAGCAGTGGAACTTGATAATTTTGATTTGAAAAGTTTCTACAGACTATTTTTAGATGGTTATGATTGTCCTTATTACTATAATAGTTATGGTCCAGAAAGTCTAATATTTGATACAAGTGGTATTCACTTATCTAGAGGTTTAGAAGAACTTTTTGAGAAGTTAAATAACTGCAGTCCTGTTGTAAGATATGATTATACCTATGTTCAACTTATTATTAAGTATTTAAAAGATAGTCTATCTTTATTAGACTATTCAAAGGATTGCAAAGCTATTTTAGAGGTTATTCTGGAATGTGAAAATAGTGAATTCTTGGAAAAGTTTTTACTAGATAAATTAAAGTTAAACTATAATAGAGCAATATTGCTTATAATGCATAAGCTGAAGTTAAAGGTAGTTGATAACATTGATGCTAATAGAATTAGACTTTGTAATTACCTTATAAACGCTACCTTCAAAAAGGATGGGCATCGTACATACAAACTCAAGGATGATATAACTATCAATATAGAATATAATAGAGTTTTTACCGATAAGAATACAGAGGATTGTTTCACTACAGTTCCTACAGAAATGTTAGCTGTGAAGAATAGGTTTAAGCTTGTTAATTTATATTGGAATGAATGTTCTCTTTTTGAAAATTCAGAATTAGCACTTGCTACTAATGTTTTAGGAGTACCAAATGATACACTCCATATAAATGTTTGGTATAAAAGAGAAAAATGTTTCTATTTTAAATTCACACCTTTTAAGTAATGCTGTTATCAAGAACTCAAATAGCTAACCTTAGTAAGCTATACAAGAATGGAGAAGAAGCTAATGCTATTGAATTAGCTTCTTTTAGTAATAATGATTATAAGGTTGTAGTACAGAAAGGTAAGTATAACATAGGTGATACTGTAATACTTATCTTCCCTGATACTCAACTTCCTGATAAGCCTGAATTTGCAGAATATTTTGCTCCTTATGGAGATGCAAAGAAATGTAAGTTAGGTTGCGTTGGTGGTATTAGGAATAGAGTTAGAGCTATTAAGTTTAATCTCTCTGATAGCCCTAATAAGATAGGTTCTACTTACTCTGAAGGGCTTATTATTCCTGATATAGAGAATGTACCAGATAGTGAATTAGAAGCTACTGTAGGAGTTTTTAAGGACGAATACTTTGAAACTAATCATCTACCCAAAGGTTTAAAGAAGACAGATGAAACTAACATAAAGCAAGATTCAGGTGATTTCATACCTAATGAGTTGTATGTATTGACTGAAAAGCTTGATGGTAGTTCTTGTTCTGTTATGGTTTCTGATGAATACCCAGATGGTATCATTATGTCTAGAAGTAAAATCCTAGATAAAACTGATAACAAGGAACCTATGGTAAAGGTAGCTTTACCTATCCTTAGAGCATTGGTTAATTCAGGTTTGAATAATATTACTCTTAGAGGTGAAGTATTTGGTATGGGATTTAGAGGTAGTGGTGTATCTTGTAACCCTTATAAGAATGACCCAGCTAAATTCAAGCTATTCTCTGTAGAAAAGTTTGATGATAAGAGAAAAATTTGGGAAAGAGTTACTTTAGAAGAATCTGTAGGTTTAGCCTATTGTCTGAATATAACTTTTGTTCCATTCATTGGTACTATTAAACCTGCAAGTCTTGAAGACCTAATTAATGCTTGTAATATGGTATTTGAAAGTCTTCAAATTGCTGATAATGTTATTATTGAGGGTGTAGTAATTCGTTCTATGGGTGAAACTAAATATTCTAGAAAGATGCTTAACCCAGAATATGATAGTAAAAAATAATAATTATGCGTAAACCAAGGTATTGGGAAGTACTATTAATTTTAAGTTGTACTTCTTTTTATGTAAGTAGTTTTGAAGGTTTTGGTGGTTTTGTAGGAGTAGGTCTAGGCTTATTTGTATTTTCTATGATGAAATATTTTGAACATATATCAGAAAGATGAGTACACATAAAGTATTATTAACTATAAGCTGTATCTCTTGTTGCCTACTTTCCTTTGAAGGCTTTGAATATATGCTTCCTATAGCTATTTTCACAGGAATTTCAGGGGTTTATTCGTGGCTTACAGACGATTCTGATAATTAGGGTAGCAATACCCTAACCTCCTCATAGTTCAACGGATAGAACATCGGTCTTCTAAACCGAGAATTCAGGTTCGAATCCTGATGAGGAGACAATTGCCCTATTTACTGATGCGAAACAAAGAGGACAAGGCTCTCTTGTTGTTGTGAAACACATTGAGAGATGAAAGTATAGTGGAATGACCAAGTTTAACTGTAGCAGCGATAGCTACCTATACTTCTAATTAATAATTAAACTATGAATGTGACTATAAACATATACATACCTTATAAATATATTAGTTTTGGAAGAAACAACATACTAATTGATATAGTAGGTATAACTAGGTATTGGATATTTGAAATAGAATCAAAAACAAAAAGTCTTGATTTTAACTACGCAGATGCTGGAGCTAAGTTAAATTATTTAATGTCTCATTTACTTGGTACTTTTCGTATGAGTAATTATAATGCTCAATTCTTTTATGATGATGAGTACCGTACAAAAACTATCTACCTTACGGTTGAGTCTTATTTAATAGATGAATATAAAGCCTGTATATGTTTCAAATTCCTACCTAACATAGATAGAGTGATAAGAACTGTTGAGATAACACAATGAATAAATATGCTTAGAATATCAGTATATGTTCCTGTAAAAAAGGATGAGAATCTCTACAACCAATCTATAATGAAAGCTGTAAAATTTGCAGATAGATGGATTAAGCAGAATCATTTTGGTAAGGTTAGAGCGCATAATCGTTACTATACTCCTCTCAGTACTGTTTATGAGAAGTTAAAGAATGAAGAGGGGTTGCCTAGGAAAGATTCTGTAACTATAGGTTGGGAACGAGCAAATAGATTTGTTATTACAGTTATTATAGGAGTTTGGGACAGAATTAATAGAAGCAGTTTCACTGAACGATATGACCAGTGTGCTGTAGATTTCATTACTGTGCCTGAATTAAAAGAAATAAGAATATCTGCAGTTATTGTATAATATGAGAAAGATTTCTTATATAACCGTATGCGTATCAAATGTCAATAATTTAGAAGCTACATATAAACGTGTATTGAAATATGTTATAGAAAATGCTAAACTCTTTGAATTAGACAATATAGGTCTTAAAATTGCTAGAGAGAATCTTAGAGACTTCAAGTATCATATACGTAATAATGTGACTGCTAATGTAACAAAGAATGGACCTATTCTCTATAAAATGGGTTTAACCTTTATATGTAATTATATGGACCGTGTATATATTAATATATATTACGGTAGTCCAATTTACAAAGATTTGGAATATATAGTTTTCATTAATAAAAAATAGTTAATAGTTAGTCTAGATTCTATATAAAATTCTAGTCAAAAATCTTTAATAATTATGAACAAAAAAGAAGAAAGAGCAAAGTTGCTTAGAGATTCCATTGGTAAAATGGCTCGTTCAAAAGAAGCTGTTGTAGAAGCTAATGCTATTCCTGAACCCACCCATAATATGGTAGGTGGTGGTATTGGTTACAAGCTTGAAGATAAGCTTCACCTCCTTACTATCTTGAATACTTATATGCTTCAAGATACTTACTATAAGAGTGCTACAGAATTCTTAGCTGAATTTAGTGAACTCATCTCCAAGATTGCTCTTGCTGACCCTGAATTCGTAGCTAAGGCTATTGTATATTCTCGTTGTCACGCATCGGGTCTTAGAACTATTAATCAAGTAGCTTCTGTACTTGCTTTACCATTCCTTTCAGGAACTAGTTATGCCAAGCTTCTTTACAGTTCTTTTGACAAGAAGAATAAGAAGGGTGGTATGATTTATCGCCCTGATGATATGAAGGCTATCCTAGACACTTACAAGACTCTAGGAGGTAAAGGTGTTATGCCTAATTCAATGAAGAAGGCATTTAGGAAAGCTATTGAAGGATTAGACACATATTCCCTTCTCAAGTATAAGAAGGATATTATCGATGTGGCTAATCTTGTACACCCCAACCCAAATAACTCCAATGCAACTGTAGAAGTAGATGGTGAGAAGATTTCTACCATTACAGCTATTATGCGTGGGGCTAAGGTTAGTGCTAATACTTGGGAAGTTGGACTTTCTGATGTTGGTCAGGTTGTTAAGGAATTTGAACTCAGTGATGAAGAGAAAGCTGAAGCCCTTAAACAAGGTAAAAATGCAGCATTTTCTGACTTATTGAAGGAGAATAAGCTTGGTTATTTAGCAGCTATTAGAAACATAAATAACATTGTTAATAATGATTCTGATGGTGAAACAACCAAGATGTTAGCTAATCTAATTAGTGATTCAACAATGATTAGAAAGGCTAAGATTATGCCACAGCAACTCGCTAATGCTTACCTTTATGGTGGTAACAATACTCTCATTAAGGAAGCACTTAACAAGGCTATAGAAGGTGCTATGGCTAACTTTAAGGAAGCTATTACAGGTAATGTAGCTGTAGTTCTTGATGTATCAGGTTCTATGGGTGACGTTAGAAAAGAAGCAGCTTTTATTACTGCTATCCTGTATCAAGCTTTAGGTACTTCTGACCTATATACTTTTGCTCATTATGCAGATATGGTTAAACCACTGTATTATGATTTTGAGATGCTTTATAAAACTATTCTAGGCTATTTTACAGAAGGTGGTACAAATCTCCAATCAGCGCTAGATATGATTAGAAAGAGCGGTAAGAAGTACGATAGAATTATTATTATTAGTGATAACGAAGCCAATCGAGGTAACTGTGTTGATTCTTATAAGAAGTTAATTTCACAAATTAACTCACCTAAGATTTACTCAATTGACCTCGCAGGTTATGGTGAAACATCACTCCCTATACAAGGAAAGATTCGTCTCTATTTCGGTAAGACATTCACAATGTTTGACGATATGATTAGAGATGAATTCAATCCTATATCTCATATTGAAGAGGTTAGCAAAATTCAATTCTAATTATGCAAGAAGTTTTTGAAGTTATTAGTATTACAAGGGAAGATTTAGAGTATTTAGGAGTTAAAAATTTTGAACAACTATCTGACACTACAATGCAAAACATAGCAAATGCTATGGCTGATTTATACCTAAATAATGGGTATACTGAGGGCTTGCAGTTAGCATTAGATAAGTATTCAGATTACATTGAAAGATAGTATGAAGATTTTAGTTATTGTGTTATGTGCATATCTTATTAGTAAGATGGTATTTGGATGGATAGGTTTTAATGCTTTTAGAAAATGGAATGATGAATAAGCTAATCCAGACTTATACGCTGTGTGCCATAATAGCGTTAATTGTGTTGTTTTGTGGGTAGGAGTATCGGTATTAACTGATATTTCTACCCACTTTTATAATATTCTAAGAGTAGTGTAATTCACACACTTTTCTTATCAATATGAAACCTGAAAAGAAAATAAAAAAGTTTAAGGATTATGAATCTTACGATGATGACTATTTCCCAAAGAAGGAAAAGTTCAAGCGTAAGAGGATTAACTATAAAAAGGATTTTGAGTAATGCCTCCTATTCGAATTGAAACAGGCTCACCTAACGATATATCTACTATTGAAAGGTTAGATAAAGGTATTTACCTCTTCCACTCTACAGTACCTAGTTTCTGGGTTAGGTCTAACATTAAGAATCCTAGATTCAAGGATGCTAGGATTCACGAGTATGAAATGTTAAACCCTAGTACACTCAATATTATTAGTAGAGGATGCGAACTAGAAACTAAGACAAAGCATTTCAAAGTAGATGATATAATATCAATACAGGGTTATCCTTACTACATATTAATATCCCCCAGTTTCAGAAGTAGTGGTGACATCGAAAAGGATGTTATTAAGATTATAGAAACTCAAAAGAAATATGAAGATTATATACAACAAAATTATCCCATTTAGAGGATTCATAGCGATTAATCTTTTTGGGGTATTATTTGCAAGAGAGAAACTAAATGCTGTTACAATCAACCACGAAAAGATTCACACAGCACAGATGAAAGAATTAGGTTATATCCTATTCTACATCCTTTACTTGGCTGAATTTATCATTGGTATATTCAGATTTGGCGAAAACTATGAAGCCTATATGAATATCTCATTTGAGAAGGAAGCCTACAAACATCAGTCAGATTTAAATTATTTACAAACGCGTAAACACTATTCACAATGGCGCAGAGATGGACAACGGAAGAAGAACAGCTGATTCTTAAGTATGTAAGACTTAACCCTGGTAACCTCCAGGAAGCATTTAATAAGGCAGCTGAAGAAATTGGAAGAACCCCTAGAGGAGTACAAGCACGTTACTATATGAAGCTCAAGAAGTCCGAGGTAGCATTTGCTTTACTCTCTTCTGAAGGAGTTACCATTAACAATAAATCTGGTAACAATCAGAAGCCTTCCAAGCTATGGAATTTAATTATTAGAGGCTTAACAAAGCTCTTTAAGTGTAATTCTAATGACTAGAGACGAGTTAAAGAAACTCATCAATAGAGAAATTAAGAACGATACCAAGTCCTATATCCTTAATCTGGCAACAGGTTATGGTAAATCAGCTCTTTCCCTACATATAGTAAATAAGGTTAAGATTCGACAGCCTACCATTCTATTACTTGTAGCGGAAAGAGCGCACAAGGACAACTGGAAAGTTGAGATGGATAAGTTCTTAAAGAGAAAGGCTAAAGTAAGAATAGAATGCTATCAATCTTTGTCTAAGTTAAAAGGTATGGAGTTTGACTTTGTTATTGCAGACGAAGCTCATCACCTTAACACTAAGGCGAGATTAGATTATTTTAGCCTTATCTCTTTCTCTTATTCTGTCTTTCTATCAGCGACCTACAAGGTTAATTTCAAAAACTTTCTGATGGAAAGGTATGGTTCTGTAGATTTTTCAGTAGATTTGCAGACAGCAATTGATAACAATACTCTACCAACTCCTAGGATATTAGTCCTTAAATCTCAAATTCCTACAACAGAAAGGATATATGAGATTAGAATAGGTAGATCAAATAACCCTCAAGTTATTTATTGTGATTTTCCTGAACTTTGGAAGAAGCGATATAATAATCCAAGTGCTACCATAATAGGTAAAGCTACATTTAAAGAATGTTGCAACTATTATGCTGGACTTAGGGAATATTACAGTAAACAATTAGCGGAATGTTTCACTAAAGCTTTAAAGGAGAAGTACTTAAATGCAGTATTAAAGGAGAAGAGATTTCTTGGAAGTAATAAAACCGCCATACTACAAAGTTATGCGGAGAACTTTAGAAAGAAGAATAAGAGGTTCTTAATCTTTGCTACTTCTATAGAACAAGCTCAATCTATTGGTAATGCATTAACTTCCAAGACAAAGAAGCCTAAACAAGCAATTGAAGATTTCAATTCATTTAAGACTAATGAATTAATTACTGTTAATATGCTTCAAGAAGGACAGAATCTTGTTGATACGGAGGTTGGATTTATTGCACAGGTTGATTCGTCTGATAGGTCTATTATACAGAAAGTAGGTAGACTTCTTAGACATTCTAAACCTACTGTAGTAATACACTATTTTGAAGGGACTATTGAAGAAACATACACGTTAAATGCTATCAATGATAATTTCAGTTCAGACTATGTAGAATTTAAAGAATTAAAACTAGTATGAGTATACTAGAAACACTAAAATCAGTATTACCTAACCACAATATCTCTTTGAAAGAGTTCTTCTATTTAGGTACACTATTTTACCCAGCATCAGAAGAAGAAAAGGCTCGTATCTTAACCAAGCATAACATCCCCAAAAGGGGTGATGAGCCTAGGGTTTTCCCAATACATACTAAAAAGTTTATGTCTATCATTAGTGAAGCTGAAGTTTTGGATAGTTCAGATTTGAAGAAACTTGCTGCAGAACTGAAGGAGATTTACCCTAAAGGAAAGAAACCTAATACTTCTTATTACTGGGCAGAAGGTGGAGCCTTAATTGAAGCTCGTCTAAAACTATTCTTTAGAAAGTTTGGTTATTATGACCCAGAAGAGATTATTGATGCTACCAAGAGATATGTAGATTCATTCAATGGCGATTATGCTTATATGCGTACATTGAAGTACTTCATATTTAAAGATGTTAAGGGTGATGAGGGGGTTGAAAAATCCTCAGACTTACTCAATTTCATAGAAAACAAAAACGAAATAACCCAAGATAATTGGGATAATGTAGAATTATGCTAAACAAGAATTTCAACAAAATTTTCAAGCTCCACTTCGTAGATAAGAAGTATATTGTAAATAAGGAAGCTGGGACAGTAGTTTGTATTATTAAGGTTCAACCTCGTAAGATGGATAATGATAGATGGTGGGATTCTCGCATAGGGTACTTCCTAGATTATTATGAAGAATATACTTTTACAGGTGTAGCCAAGTGTCATAAGGATGACACCTTCGATGAACAGAAGGGTAAGTATATTGCTGAATCCAAGGCTAAGTGCAAGATGTATTCAGCTATTGAAGCAAGACTAAAACGTGCTTTTGATAATCTTAGAAGTCTTACCGATGATGTAGTAGCTCATATCAATCTTTATAATGCTTATAAGGATAGAGAGCTTGCACATATTGATGATGTAGCACACCGATAATGGCAAAATCCTTAATAGATAGAACCTTAGAACAACTTAGAAATAGAAGAAAAACCATCTCAGAAGGTAAAATCAATTCTATTTCAAGTCCATTTCATAGGTATAAAGACTATCTTACAGGGGTTGAACAAGATACTTATTATATTGTAACAGGATATAGTGGTGGTGGTAAATCACAATTCAGTTACTTTTTCTTTGTATTTGAGCCTATTTTGTATTTATATTATAATAGAGCCAAATACCCAAACTTGAAGTACACTATATTCTGTATGCCTTTGGAGGAAACTCCAGAGAGAATTACTCAAAGATTTATTAGTTACTTACTGTTTAAACAATATAATGGTAAGTACCTGATTTCTCCTAAGAACCTTAGAAGTTCTGACAATGATAATCCCGCACCACAAGAGATTATGGATGTGATTGACACTGTCGAATTTCGCTCTATTCTCGACTTCTTTGAGAGTTGTATCAATTTCGTAGTAGATGTTACACCGAATCAATTTTATGAAAAGGTGAAAGCTTATTGCGAATCAGTTGGTACTACTCATTACAAGGAAGTTAAAGTAACCAATGAGTTAGGGGAAGAAGAAGTTGTACAAGAGTTTAACTATTATGTTCCTGAAAACGACCAAGAGTATATTATTGCTCTGGTGGACCATATTAGTTTATTACCATATAGGGGTACTCTAAAAGAAGCTATAGATGCTTTTTCTACTAATATGGTGAAACTCAGAAATAGGTATCACGTTTCTCCTGTGATTATTCAGCAGCAAAGTGCTTCAAATGAGTCTTTAGATGCTTTCAAACAAGAAAGGTCTAAGCCAGAAAGAGCTAACCTTGCTGACTCAAAATACACAGGTAGAGATGCTAATATCATTATTTCAGTGTATAACCCATTCGGTCATAACCTAAAGAGTTATGCAGGTTATGATTTAACTGTACTTAAAAGTGCAGCCCGATTCATTGAGTTACTTAAGAATAGAGATGGTCCTGAGAATTTAACAGTAGGTTTACTGTTCAATGGTGCGTGCGCTCATTTCAAGGAGTTAGCTAAACCAACAGAAGCTGTAAGATTAGCCGAAGATACCAACAAGGCTAAGGAATATGAGGAAAGAAGCCGTAACCTCATTTATATTAAAGAAGAAAAAGAAGGTTCTATAACAGATTTATTTTAATGGCAACCGTAGTTATATTAATGGGTAATACTGGTACTGGTAAAAGTAGAGCAATCAGTACATTAAACCCAGAAGAGACATTTATAGTTAATGTCTGTAAAAAGCCTCTACCATTCAAGGGTTCTAGGGCTAAGTACTCTCTAGAGAAAAAGAACTTCCTTGAAGCAGATGAAAAGACAGGCGTAAAGGATAATGATGGTAATATTACATTGTCTGCAGATGTAGTATTGCAAGTACTTAATAGAGTTAATGAGGCTTATCCCCACGTTAAAACTATTGTGATTGATGATGCAATGTACCTACTTAAGTATAAGTACATTGACCTCTCTAGAAGTGGTGGTTTTCAGAAGTTTGTAGACTTTACTATTGACTTTAAGAGACTCCTACTTAAGTGTCAGAATCTTAGAGATGATATTATTGTCTATTTGAATCTGCACCCAGCTAGAGTTGAATCTGATGGTAGAACAGTCACTTATGAAGCTTCAGTGCCAGGTAAGATGATTAATACTACCATCAATCCTTTAGAGAATACTACTATTGTATTGTTCTCTGAGCCTAAGTTTGACATTAATGGTAAGCCAGAGTATGGATTCTATACTCAATCTACTATGTTAGATGGTGTTATCATTCCTGCCAAATCACCTGAAGGAATGTTTGATAGCGAGTTTATTCCTAATGATTTAGCTGCTATCAACGAATCTATAAACAACTATTTACAAAACGAAAACGACAATGACTAGTGTAAAACTAACTAAGACAGAAATCGCTGTAGTTAAGGGTATTAATTCAAGCCTTAACCCATTGCGTAAGAAGGTAGGTAAGCTGGATGAAAAGATTAAGGAACTCCAAGAAGAACGTGATGGTTATCTAGCACAGATTGATGCTATTGAAGAACCTATCCGTAGAACTACAGGAGGTCTTTCACCACAGGAGTTTCTTGATAGTCTTGAAATGACTGAAACTGTAGAAGCTGTTGCAGAGAATGCTGTTTCTACAGAAGTACTAGATGAAGTTGAATTTTAATTTATAACGTTATATTATGGTTTTAGGAGAAATTAATGAAGTAAAAGAAGGCTCATTTAAGCTTTATTGGGGTGTAGCCCCTGTTACTGTACTTGCAGTAAACCCAACCAAGGCTGAACTTGGTAAGATTTTTGGTAAGGAACCTGAAAAGGAACCTGTATATTACTCTCAGGTTGAGGTAGAGGAAAATGGTCAGAAGAAGAAGAAGGACCGCAGCCGTATTGAGTTTATTGTTCGTAATGAAGAACTTAATCTCACCTCTCGTATGTCTTTCTTCCTTGAAGATAGCTACCTTACTACTCGTGAAGGTAAGTATGGTGTTATTGATAATTTCGGTAATACCGCTTGGGTAACTCCTGAAGAATATAAGGCTAAGGCTATTCCTCTTTCTAAGGATAACAAGCCACTTCGTATTGCTAACGATTATCGTCTTGAAAAGAGAGGTGAATCTGAACTTATCCTCTTTATTCGTAACCTACTTGGTATTAAGAATTCTCACACTTATGTAAATGAACAGTGGGTTCTTCAAGCTGACCCTTCAAAGTATTTCTGTTATTTTGAAAAGCTTGATGATATTCTCAAGGGTAAGGTTGATGAGATTCGTAAGATTATAGCTATTGCTCAGGGTAAGAAGGTTAAGGTACTCCTTGGTGTTAGATTTGATGAAGGTCGTACTTTCCAGACTGTCTATGAACGATTCACTGCTAAGGTTAGTATGAATCCTGTAGAAAGAAAGGTTGGTGATAAGACTATCTTTATTTACGATAAGTTTGAGGAACATATTTCTCGTCGTCAGAGTTCTGGTGCATTAGGTAACTTCCTCTTCTCATTTGAGGATGCTTCTGAGTATAAGGCTGAACCTACAAAGTTCGCTAACTCTTCAAGTACTACTACCACTACCTCTGCACCTGCAGCACCAACTATTAATGCAGACGACCTGCCTTTCTAAATGATTATCGGAGAAGTTCATACATTAGCAGACCCTAAAGAAAGGGAAAAGATTCTAAGTATTTATGATGAAGAATCTATACTGAAATCCTATATAAATATAGACAGTATTCCCTGTCTTATTCATTCACCTCTCAGGGAAGATTCTAAGCCGTCTTTCTCTTTCTTTTACTTAAGGGGAGATTTGATATATAAGGATTTTTCTACAGGGGAGTCTGGTAATGTATGGACTTTTCTAACTAAATACACAAAGAAATCCCTTCCAGAGTTGTATAAGGATATACTAGAAAGGAAACCTAAGAAAGCTGAAATCAAAACTTTAGTCAAGCCTACTATAGAAGTAGAAGCAAGGCCTTTTAATAGTGATGATTTAGCTTATTGGGATTCTTATGGTATATCTGAATCAACTCTAAAGAAGGGGAATGTTCACGCAATAAGAAATATAATACTAAATAGAGAAGGGAATAGAGCTACTTATCCTGCTGAGAAACTTGCTTATGTCTATGTAGAATTTGTAGACAACAAACAAGTATTAAAGGTTTACCAACCACAAGGCAAGATGAAATGGTTAAGCAATTTTACTCACGAAATTATAGATTTGTATAGTATATTACCTGAAAATGGGGACAATCTTATTATTACTTCATCAAGAAAAGATGCTCTCACTTTAATGGAAAACTGTGATATACCAGCTATATGTTTTAACTCTGAAACCACTCTACCTAATTACAATATAATGGTAGAGCTGAATGAAAGGTTTAAAAATATATACGTCTTATATGACAACGACTATGATAAATCTGTAAACATTGGTGAGCTATCAGCTAACCTCCTTATTAACAGATACCCTTGGTTAAAAAGGCTTACCATACCAACAGAATATAAAGCAAAAGACCCTTCAGATTTAGTATTAAAATATAACAGAAATACTTTAACAACTTTAATTAAAAAACAATTATGACTATTAAGTTTAAGCACGACTCAGCTATTAAGATGATGGAAGTATCAGGTGATTTTAACACTTTCGCAGACTTCCAGTCAGCAGTACAGGACCTTGGTTATCAGACGGAGAACTTTACTCTGTATGAACCTAATTCAGGTACTTATTATGAAGCAACCGATGCTATCCCCAACATTGAAAACCTTAAGATTTTTATGACGCTTAAGTCCAAGAAGGTTAATTCTGGTGCATTTACTCGTCCTGAGTGTTATGCTAAGATTAACGAATATAGTCTCCGTGAAGCTATCCGTACTCGTTATGGTAAGCCTTACTCTTCTGTTTCTACTGTAGAGCTTAATAACTTCCTTCAGGATTATCTTACAGCTCCTACTGCAGTAGAAGCTCCACATTCTGGTAACTGTTCTGCATTTGAAGCAGAAGTTCTCAATCGCCTTTCTCGCATTGAAGAAAAGGTAAATGCTATTGCAGAAAACTCAGAATTCCTGCAGTTCCAGCGTACTGAAAACATTTAGTATTGAGTATAATTAATTAAAATTAGGCACCACTCTTAAGAATAATCTTTTGGGTGGTGCCTTTTTTCTACAATATGGATATAAAAGCAATATTACGAGATAAACTTATAGCTAGGTATGGAGAAGAGAATGTAGGAGACTTCCATATTATGGGTAAAAAAGGTACATATCTAGGAGTTTATTTTGACCAGCTTACCATTACAAGAAGTCGTGGTGGTGAAACACACGATATTAGAGGTATATGCTTTGGCTTCGTACTAGAAAGTAATTTTATTAGCGTAGTATGTGCTAGACATCTCTATACTATTAGTGAACTTAGAGAAGGATATGTTCATTCACACGCACCTACATTAGGTAATGTTTACTATAAACCTTTCTGCTTAGGTACTTCTCCTTACAGAGTGATAGCACAAAATATACAAGATATTGTTAATGGTGATACTATTGTAACTCTAGGAGAAGGCGAAACATTAGAATCTGTAGTTACAGATAATATAGAATCATTAGTAGTAGCCTTTGACCAAATGATTCGTACAGAATCTTATGATGGAGGTCCCTACATATCAATTAATAAACTTTCTCATAGAGAAACTTCTCAATCATCCTATCTAAACAGGATGAACATATATATAGACAATCTTAAATTTCCTGGTGATAGTCCAATGGCTTCTAGTGTTAGTTTAGAAGAGGATAAGCTAATAAAGGAAGCTCCAGAAGAAAGTTTAACAGACCCTATATCATTCTTAAAGTATTTAGAAGCTAGTGGTATTTTTGGTACTACTGTTCCAAAAGACTACTTATACAGATTTGGTGAATTCGGTCCTGAATGTAGACAAACGAGTTCAGGAGGTAGTATAGAGAATATAAGATACACCAAGGATTTCATATTTAAAGATGAAGTCAAGGCTGTAAAAATCATTGATATGGTAACAGATAATGATAATGGTGATTGGGTTGAATCTAATTTGAATTCCAGAGTACTAATGGAATTCTACACACTAGCATTATTAAACAAAAAGATTAACGAAAAAAATGAACACAAACTTTAAACCAAAGCTATATATAGACCATATTGTAGAATCTAAGATTAGATATCTTGCTAATAAGTACCCTTCTAATGAATGGTCAGGTATTCTATTTGTAGAATATAACGGCAATTTTGATGATGAATCACTATCTATTACAGCGAGGGATTTGTATGTAATGGATATTGGTAGTTCAGGCTTTACTACTTTTGATAGTAGAAATGCTGAGTACTTTAGCTATGCTGTTAAGAATAACTTAGATGAGACTTGTGACTTTGGTCTTATTCATTCTCATCACAATATGAAAGCTTTCTTCTCAGGTACAGATTCTGCAGAACTCAATGCTACAGGTAAGACTAGAGATGTATATGTATCTCTTATTGTTAATAATGATGGCGCATATGTAGCTAAGATTACCCGTAGAGTTCAGAAGAAGGCTAATGTAGAATGGACTGTATCTTACAGTGACCTATCAGGTAATAAGACTATTACAAAGTCTGAGGAAGTAAATAACATTGAGCTTGAGATTTATGATTGTGAAATTGTAAATGGAGCTTATAATAGTGTTGTGGGAGTTTTAGAAGAACAGATTAAGAAGGCATCTAAGTCTGGGACTAAGGAACTCCAACTCACAAAAGCTTACCCTCAGAGTGGAATAACTTTCCTAACTAAGACTACTCCTACAGTCAATAGAACTACACCTAAGAGTACTTATGTACCTAAGCCTTCAACCTTTAAAGTAGCTGAAGTACTACCTTTTGAGGAGGAAACTGATGATATTTACAGGTATATGGATGAAGGGAATACTAAGGTGGTAGATTCTATTGAAGATGATGCAATGGTCATTCTAGATGAGATTGCAACTAATGTACTACTAGATGTTTTAGATACAGAGTATGATGATTTAGATGAAGCAGCTCTCAATCTACCTCCTTATATGAAATTCTCTGATAAGCTTAATGTTAAAAATATGACTGATAAGCTTAACAAGAGTATCGATACCTTCTATGATGAAGAGTATTGCAAACAATATGGAGTAGATAGAGAAGATGTTGTAGCTATTATTGGAGAAATAGCAGAAAGCTTTATTAAATCTCCAGCAACTAATTTTGCAGTTTTCAGACTTATTAAATTTATTACAAATGGAATACTTAACGGAGGAAACTCTACACGAATCTAGAATTAGATTTTCTGGCGCACCTTGGTTTGATTTAGCTAATAATAGAACAATTAATATCTATGGCTCAGGAGGTATTGGTAGCCACGCTAGTCTAGGTATTTCTAAGATGTTTCAATCTTCCACATTCAGAATCTTTGATTTTGATAGTGTATCTCTTTCTAATCTTGGTGGGCAGTTATTCTCATCAGACCAGTTAGGTATGAGAAAGGTTGATGCTGTTAGAGATAATCTACAAGGTTTTAGTTTGGATAATACTAACGCTTATGTAACTTATGGTGAAGATGACTTTAACCCTTCAGATATTACTCTTACAGCCCTTGATAGTATGAGAGCTAGAAAGAGTATATTTGAGAATGTCAGAAAGAAGAATAGAGGTACTAAGCATTTATTCATAGATGCTAGAATGTCTGCAGACACCATACAGATTATAGCATTTAGATTTGATGAAGCTGCTAAGATTAGAAAATACAAGAAGGAGTATTTGTTCGATGACTCAGAAGCTACTAACGTTGTTTGTAGTTATAAGCAAACCTTCTTTATGGGTCAGATGCTTTCTGGTTATATCTGTGCTATTATTGCTAATTACCTTACGCATCTTTCAGAGGATGTCTTTCCTCAAGAGGTTCCATTCTTCACTGAATTCTCTTCACCATTAATGACATATACAAGTGTTAAGATATAAGTTAAAGCAACCTATATTCTACGACTTTGAAAAGAATAACTTTCAAATATATGAGTGTAAGCGCACCTTTAAAGAAGTAGAATTAAAGACTCCTGCTTTATTCGGATATATTTATGGGTTGATGGATATAGTTAAGTATAAAGGTGTTTGCTATAATCTGACTTATATCTCAGATAGAGAAAATACTCTTGGCTACATCTTCATAAATGGTAATTTAGCTATAGTTCACACACCTAATCTTATTCGAAAAAGTAAGGCTGTTGTAGAGCATAATAAAAATTATAGTACATTTGTAGACTATTTCATCAAGAACTTGCTCAAGTATAAGTATTCTTATGGTGAGCCAGAAATAATGGAAGTAGATACGTTGAAGAAAACTGCAATTTTAATTAATGTTCCTGTGATATGGGAGAAAACAAAAAGATTAAAAACGCGGAGACCTCAACATACAACAACATCAAATTCCGTTCAAAGTTAGAGGAAAGAGTTTACAGATATTTGACAGATAGGTTGAATGTTAGTATAGATTATGAGAAGCATACTTATGATATTATACCAGCATTCACACCTACTGTCTTTTTTTACTCTCCTTTTGTTAAGTCTGTGGATAAGGTACGAAAGATTACCTATACCCCAGACTTAACTTTTAACTACAAGGAATACTTTGTTATTGTAGAATGCAAAGGTTTCCCAAATGATTCCTATCCGCTCAAAAGAAAGCTATTCAGAAATAGATTGGAGCAGGAAGAAAACAGCGACAAGATTTTATTTTTTGAAGTTAAGAGTGTTAGAGATTGTGATAACTTAATAAAAATATTGAATGAAAAAACTAAGTGAATTAGCTTGGGATGTACCTGAGAATGTCTATAGGGAAGATAAAGCTTTATCCTACTCAAATATATCAAGGTTTGATAGAGAGGGGTTTAACGCTTTAGCAACTCTATTTGATAAAATCTCTTCTCCTTCTCTTACTTTCGGCTCACTTGTTGATACACTACTTACTGAGACGGAGGAAATATTTAAACAGACTTATGCTGTTGTAAATATACCTTCTGTTACAGACCAAGTACAGAATGTATTAGAAGAGATATTCAAGGTAACTCAGGAGGAAGATTTAAATAAGGTAGATGATGCTATCATTCACAGTTGTTGCAAAAAATGCAACTACTATATAGATGATAAGTGGGCTAATAAGAGAAAGAAAGAAGTACTAGCAGGAGCTGGTTACTACAGAATTATAGCCGTCTATAAGGATAAGAAGGTAATATCTCCAGACCTATATAAGAAGGCTTTAGATTGTAAGAAAGCTCTTACTGGTAATCCTAATACTGCAAAGTATTTCCTACCTGATGTATTTGGAGATTATGAGAATTACTACCAGCTAAAGTTTAAAGGTAGCTACAAGGGTGTTAATCTTAGATGTATGGTAGACTGTTTACACGTAGACCATAAGAATAAAACTATTACACCTGTTGATTTAAAGACTACCTCTAAACCTGAGTATAATTTCCCACAATCTTTTATTACATATCGTTATGCTATTCAAGCTCAGCTTTATTGGACTTTGATTAGAGCCGTATTGAATAGAGATGAAGAGTATAAAGATTATGAGCTATTAGACTATAAGTTTATAGTTGTAAACAAGGAAACTTTGAACCCTCTTGTTTGGGAGTTTAATCAAACTCAAAGAACAGATGGTTATACTTTAGGTGATGAAACATTTAGAGGTTGGAGAGAAATTGTTGTAGAATTAAATGATTATCTTACCCTGAATAAACATCAACCTGATTGGGTTAAACCCATAAACATTATTGAAAATTTCTTTAAAAAAGAATAGTATGAAAAAGGAAGATATTAAACCTAAACCTTCTTGTGAGGTTTGGCATACTAGTATGGAGATTGCTTCATTAGCAGCCGAGATATTGAATATTATAGATGATACTGAACTTCAAATCATTAAGAGAAGGAGAAAAGCACTCAGAGAAATCCGTGAGAAGGCTAATGCTATAATGGGTAAGACTGATGCTTTAAGAAATATATCTTCTAAAAACGATACACTATGATGTTTAAAATTATTGTTTCAGTATGCCTGATTTTAATAGCAGGCTATCTGCACGAAATTATGCAATACCTTGATAATATATCGAGGAAATAATTATTAACTAACTTATTAAAGATGACTCCTAGTAAACAAGCTTTATCAGATTACGTCTTCCAAAGTAAGTACTCTCTTTATTTACCACATTTAAAGAGAAAGGAAACTTGGGAGGAGAGTGTAGACAGAATTAAACAAATGCACCTAACTCAGATTGAGAAGGTTACACCACAGGCATTAGGAAATGAATGGTTTATGGAGAAATTCAATGAAGCTATTCAGTTCTATAAGGATAAGAAACTAGTAGGTTCACAAAGAAACCTTCAGTTTGGTGGAGAACCAGTCCTTAAAACTAACGCTAAATCGTATAACTGTAGTTACACTCATTTAGATAGACTAAGAGCTTTCAAGGAAACAGCTTGGATGCTTTTATGTGGTTGTGGTGTAGGTTTATCTGTAGAGCAAATGCATATAGATAAGCTACCTAACCTACTAACAAAGGATAAGATAAACACACTTAGAGAACCTTTCCTTGTAGATGATTCTATTGAAGGTTGGGCTGAAGCTTTTGAGGCATTAATCTACCATTATTTCTATGAAGATTATCCAATACCTGAATTTGATTTTAGTGCTATTAGACCATCAGGAGCTTTAATTGCTAATAGATTTGTAGCCCCAGGACCTGAAGGTTTGAAGAAAAGTTTACAGCTTATCGATAAATTACTCACGAAGGCTATAAGTAACAATCAAACAAGACTTACAGCACTACAATGTACAGATGTGATTTCGTTTATTGCTGAATCTGTATTATCAGGTGGTGTAAGACGCTCAGCTTGTATCATTCTCTTTACCCCAGAAGATGAAGAGATGGTTAATTGTAAGACTGGCGATTGGTTTACTGAGAATCCACAGAGAGCAAGATTTAATATGTCTGCAGCTCTTACTAGAGATAAGGTTTCTTATGATACTTTCTCAGGTCTTTTTGAAGCGATGCGGAGGTCAGGAGACCCAGGACTTTATTTTAGGGAGATAGATGGGACAGGGTGTAATCCTTGTTGTGAGATTGGATTCTACCCTATAGATAAGAATGGTACAACAGGATGGCAAGTATGTAATCTTGTTTCTATTAATGGTTTGGAATGTACTAATGTTACTGATTTCTATAAGTACTGTGAAGCAGCTTCTACACTAGCTACAGTACAAGCTATTTACAATTCATTCCCATTCTTAGGTGAAGCTACAGAAAACATTATTAAGGATGACCCTCTTATTGGTGTTTCTATTGGTGGTATTATGAATAACCCCCAAGTTTTATTAGATAGAGGAACACTAAGAGCAGGTGCTAATATAGTTAAGAGTCAGAATGAAAAGGTAGCAAGAATTCTAGGTATCAATCCAGCCAGTAGAACTACTTGTGTTAAACCAGATGGTACTGTCAGTTTATTGTTAGGTATGACTTCAGGTATACACGGAGCTTATGCTAGAAAGTACCTTAGAAGTGTAGAAGCTAATATAGAGGAACCTAATCTAAAGGCTTACGAAGAAGCAAACCCACAAGCTGTACAAACTAATATATTTAAACCTACTACAGATAAGAAGATTTTCTTCCCTATAGAAGAGGATAGTGAAACTGTATTACGAGAAAAACTACACGGGATTAATCTATTAGAAGCTGTTAAGTTAGTCCAGCAGAGTTGGGTTAAGGAAGGAGCTAGAGATTATAACCAGCCTGTTCACAATAATGTATCAAATACAGTAGATGTATATGATGGTGAATGGGATGAAGTTAAGAAATGGGTATGGGACAATAAAGATTATGTCTCAGGTATATCATTCTTATCTTCTTATGGTGATATTGATTTACCACAGGCACCTATGTGTAAGGTAAATACAATAGAAGAATTATTGGAATATGGGGAAGGTGCTTTATTTGCATCTGGTCTCATTACAGATATTCTCAAGGTATACAATGACCTTTGGACTGCTTGTGAAGTAGTACAAGGTAGAGGGGAGAAGATATTTATTACCCCAGATATGGTTACTGAGAATATGAAGAAGGAAGGAGTCGGTTATACTCAGGAGGAAATACAGAAGATTATGGCTAACCTAGAACTCAAACTCTTTGATAGAGTTAAGGGTTTATCACAGAAGCGTGATATTATTCGTAGAATAAATAAGTTTGCTAATAATTATTTTGGTGGGGATGTTTATAAGGCTATAAATGTTCTCAAGAGAGTTAATAACATTCACTACTTTAAGGAACTTCAGCGCACCTACACTCCTATTAATTGGGATAAGGTGGAATTTGAAAAGGAACAATTCAGTAATGCAAATGAATTAGGTGCAATGTCTTGTTCTGGAGGTTCTTGTGAGATAAAATAATCTGGGTGTTATATTGCACCCCTAACATATTATATGATTAAAAAATCAATTTATAAAATGCAGCCATTTAATGGCTCTATATACTTTTATTATGGTGACTTTGAAGACTTCCTAAGAGAAATACACGGAAAGATTGATGAAGTAGAGGAGGCTAGTATCAAGACGAAAGGATTTGATAATTCTCTTGGTCTAACTACCTACAGTGGTAATAGCAGTTACATATTTATAAGTAGAGAACACAATACCAATCTACATATCCTTCTAGGTTCTATCGTACACGAAATAATGCACGCTATATTTCACACATTAGATTGTGCAGGATATAACTACAATACAGAGGGTCAAGAATTATATTGTTATTACCACAACAGTGTATTAGAATCGGTATTAAATCAGTTAGATTTAATTAATACTCACACTAAATATATTGAAGAAAATAAATGAAGATACAAGTAAAATTGAGGGATAAGGAATTCCCAATTCAGATTATAGATAAGGGTGATTGGATTGACCTATATGTTACGGAAGATGTAACTATTGAAAAGGAAAAGAGTGAAACATACCCTAAGCTTACTATACTACCACTTAATGTAGCAATGAAGTTACCTGAAGGTTACGAAGCTATTGTGGTACCTCGTAGTTCCACATATAAGAATTTCGGTATCACCTGTGCTAATTCATTTGGTGTTATTGATAATTCTTATTGTGGTAATGAAGACTTCTGGGGATTCCCTGCTTTAGCTTATAGAAAGACTACCATTAAGAAGGGTGATAGAATATGCCAATTTAGGATTCAACTTTCTCAAAAGGCTACTATATGGCAAAGAGTAAAGTGGCTATTTGATACTAAGATTGAATTCGAATATACCGATAACCTATCTTCAGAAAGTAGAGGTGGTTTTGGAACAACAGGTAAGAATTAGTTTTGATAAACTATTTTATACTGGTGTACCAATAATTACAGTTAAATCTGATATAGGAGAACTTAATTTGTTAGTAGATTCTGGTGCCTCTCTAAATGTTTTAGATTTACAATTCTTAAATGATGCTGATGCAAAATTTGATTGTGAATGTAAAGGATTTGGAGGGGCTACTAGTCTCTCCGAAATGTATAATCTGGATATAACTTTAGAAGGAAAAGAGGTAACTATACAAACACAGTTCGCTGATTTATCCAATATAAAGAGTTACTTTACAGATTTAACTATACACGGTATATTAGGTTCAAGGTTCTTAGTTAGCAATAACGCTATAATAGATTACAATGATATGGTTCTTATACTATGATTTACTTAGTAACGCAACAAGCAGAGTTGTTTGAAACTTCTAACTATAAGATTATAAGTATAGAGGAATCTTTACAAATGCTATCTAAAGCTAACCTTCTACAATATGACTCAGAAACTACAGGTTTAGACCCCCATATCTGCCAATTGAGATTAATTCAGTTTGGTTCTGATAAATATGATTTTCAGATGGTTGTTGATGTGGAGTCTGTACCTGTATTCTATTATAAAGAAATTTTAGAAACAAAAACCTTAATAGGACATAACCTAAAGTTTGACCTTAAGTTTCTGTATTCTGTTGGTATTATACCTAGAAAGGTATATGACACTAT
>FLRY01000922.1_pt1 | contig 59296 bp, 80 predicted proteins | sample 1550471 | NCBI WGS metagenome assembly FLRY01 (sample SAMEA4031759, study PRJEB14383) | metagenome | biome: human; feature: oral; material: saliva | place: Philippines | collected 2014
TCCAACAACTCAAACATGAATTGATGTCCGAAGATCATGCAGAAGAACATCCTCAACAATAAGGATAATCTCTAATGAAAAAATCGGAAATTATTTTATGGGTTATTAGCATACTCTCATTTGTGGGTATGCTAACCCTTTTATTTTTAGTATTGACATTGATGAATCATCTCGCAGAGTATAAAGGACACTATTATGAACTGTTGGATATGATCAGTCAATTGAACAACAAAATTCACTATCCCGGAGGATAAACTATGATTATTATTGAAGATGGTCAGTTATATCACACAGATGATCATTCGGATACACTCCAACATTTCGGAATCAAAGGTATGAAATGGGGACAACGTCTCCGAGGTAATTATGTTGTTAGTGGTAAAGCTGCAGCTAGAGCCAAGAAACATATCCTTCGTCTCCAAAATCGCAATAAGCGAACAAAGATGAACTTGGCTAAAGATATTGCTCGTAATGTTGCTGTTGTGGGATTAACAGGAGTCGCCGCTGCTGCTCGATCAAGTAATCAAATGCGTTTTGATAGATCAACAAAAATCGACAGACTTAAAGCCAAAGTAAACTCAAACAAAAATAATACAAATTATAAGGATGAGTTGAAGAAAATTCATGATGGATATTTGAAACGTTCAAATCCTGCGAAAGAGGCTTGGGAGAAATCCAAAAAAGAAAAAGGTCGATTTAACTATGATACGCGTACTGCTAAGTTGAAATACCATGCTGCTAGATATCGGGATGGGGCAGACGAATGGCGTTCTAAAGTGGGTGGTAGAAAGACAACTACTACTGAAGTAATGGGGCATTACAATGCAAGTCGATTAGATGCTAAAGTTAAGAAGCGTGAAGCTAAACGCGCTTAACGCAGTTTTTACATATCCTATAATGAATAAAATATTATAGGAGGTAGTCGTTATGATTACAACAATTAAATTGGAGCAAATGAGAGAAGCTATCGAAAGCTTTATTGAAATATCAGAGTTTCACTTTCAGGCTATAGAAACATTGTTATTACTCGAAGGTCGAGGAGATAGAATGGATGATCTAAAAGTTTTGATTAGAGAGATTCGTGGTGTTATTAATGGAGCGAAAGACAATCTAAATTCATTTAACGCTGTTAAATTAATGTTGCAAATAATCGAAAAGAACGATCATACTCTAGAAGATATTCTAGGAATGAAACCAGAGGAATACGCGCCGAAACTAACGGTTCTAAGAAAGGCTTTAGGTAGCCCTAAATAGGACGTTGGAATCTGCAAGGATTCCTCTTTTTTATGTTAAAGGAGAATTAAGATGGATAAGATCCTAAAATCTTACAATAGACCTTATCATGATGGTCCTAAATTAGAGAAATGGGATAACGCATATAACCGACAAGTCGAGCTAACAAAAATTGGTATGAATCATAAATACAATAAAGCGAAAAAAGCGTATAATGATTATCTAAATTACCGATAGAAAGTGTTATTTCGAATTCCCAAAAATTCCCCGGGAGTGATTTTTAATCTCAATTTCGCAATTTTTACAAGTCCTATAATGAAATAAAATTATAGGAGGGTCATAAAATGACTGAACAATATTACGCTTATAGTGGAGAAGAAATCACAAAAGAATTAGCTTACAAAGCTTATCAACTAATTGATTTATCAATGAATGATGAGATTATGAAGTCTGCATTAATGTATATTGCTGATCAAACAATTAAAGATCACAATAAACTTGATGAGTTTACATATCTATATGATTCGATTGTAAATGATTTAGAAGAGAACGCTGATAAAGAATTCAATGTCGATATCTGGAATGCTATGATTAAGAAGTTCACAAAAATGAACCAAATAGTTGGATTGACAGAAGAGGAAATAAGATTGAAAACTTTTGAGTTTATATCAGACTATGATGATCAAGAAGCAATTTATGAATTGGGACTTAGACAATTAGCTATTATAAACTAGAGAGGAAAATCATTTCCTCTTCTTTTTTCATTCGCAGAAAATACAGGTCGTATAATGAAAGGAGGTAACTTAAAATGACAAAAGAAGTTACAAATACAAAAGAGAAACAATATAAGGAAATTGTTAATAAATTAAAGGTTAAATGGTCTATATTATATACAATTATAATGAACACCACTTATGACGTATCTAAAATTAGTCTTATTATAGATGATGTTACAAAATTAATCGATGACTTGGATGATAAAACATTAACTTATACTCAAGATTTGAGATTGGGTTACACATTATCATCGATGACAAGATTAGTTAGAACATTTCGTAAAGAAACTAAATGGAATCGTCTTAAGAGATTTATCATGGTTATATGGATAGATAGTTTAATTAAATATTTATAAGAGAAACTTTATTGTTTCTCTTTTTTATTTCGCAGAAATTACATAGCTTATAATGAAGAGGGCGTAGCTCAGTTGGGAGAGCAGCCGTACTGCGAGATGCGTACGGAGGGTCGCGGGTTCGAATCCATGCCACCTCTTTTTTTTGAGAAAGGAGGCATATCAATGCCAGTAAGTAAGAAACGTAAGACAGCGAAGAAAAATTCTCGTCGCTATGGAACGACCAAACATATTCCAAATGTGGTCTCATTGGAATACAAGTATATTCATGGTCATTATGAACCGAAGACAGATGAGTTTCGACTATATGTCAATATGGTTTGTAATGGCGCTCCTATTATTTGTTCGGGTTATATCGACCCAGATCAATCCTATTTTAAAGGAATTCGTGTACATAATCCAAAACCCATTAAAGGGCATACTGCTCAAACCATTTATGTTACCAAGAGCGATGCTCCTCATTTTTTCAGTACGATCAAAGCCTATGTGCATACTGTAGGTGATTTATTGGATAGTGGCGATGACAATATTCCGACATTAGATATCAGTAACGATGGTGGATATTTCAAAGACAAAGATATTCCAACTTATCGTGCGCTAAAGGAAACGCAGGAATTACAAGTCCTATAATGAAATAAAATTATTGGAGGACACTAACATGAACAACAAAGGAATCTTTGGATTAGTAAACTATGAGGATACACCATTTGAGGTGAAGTATAGCGATGGTACTTTAGGTATTGTCGTGAAATCTTTAGCTCAAGGAGTTATCGATGGGACACTAATGATCGGAACCATTGCTGTTGCTAGCGGTTTTGCGAGATTAATTAAGAAATAGGAGAACTACTTATGGAAATCATTATGACTATTGGTAAAGTATTCTTGACTGTATTTGGCGTTATCAGTGTGTACGCACATTGTAAACAAGCATTTACGGAGATAGAAGACTTTATGGAATAACCAGATGAATCACTAATGTGGTTCTTCTTTTTTGATTTCCGCAGGAATTACATACCCTATAATGAAATAAAATTATTGGAGGACACTAAAATGTTAAACAAAGGATTATTCCCATTTTACAGTTTTGAAGGAACAGTATTGGAGGTAACTGAGGACGACGATTTCACAATGCAAGTCGCTAAAGGAGCCGGACAAACTGTTGTGAATGCTGCTGTGACTGTGGGAGCAGTTGCGTTGACTATTGGTGCAGGTTATTTAATGAAGTAATAGGATTGAATTCAATCCTATTCTTTTTTGTCTTACTAAGATGATTTTCCTAAGCATATCATAAATAATTATTTAAGGAGGAAGCCTCATTTATTGTCAGTTTTAACAATGGTATGCTTTGGTAAGTCATTAGAAGGAGGTATAAACTATGGCTTTAATTTTATCACTAATATCAATCGGTATTAGTTTCATTACTTTGTATCGAATATACAAAGAAGACAAGGATTTAAAAGATTGGAGGAAAAGAAAATGAATCCTATTAATTTTGTAACTCATCCCGAAATGGCGAATTACAGTAGCGCTGATATAGTATTACTATCATTTCTTAAATCGATTATGTATGACTATACACGAACAACTGATCCTATGGATCGAGCATTAATTGTTACAATTCTTTCTTCATTGCCGCGAGTACATAAATTTGAGACACAAGAAGCGTCCAATGACGCTAACGATGCCACTCAATCATTTTTCAATGCTCACGGTGCTGCTACCATGCAAGATATGATGAATGGTGCATTTAATCCTGAAATTTTAAAAGAACGTTTAGATAAAATTGTACGCTCATTTGATAAACTATCTAAAGGATATTAGAAAGGAACTATTATGACTGAAGTTAAATTCCATACCAAACCAACACAAATCAATCGTGAAAATCCAATTCTTATCATTGATAATGAGTATCGTAAACTATGGGTATACCCATTAACCAACGGATTCTATGGTGGATTTATGGTTCATGAAAATGGTATGGCGGAATGTTCTATTGTAGAAATTAATTTATATGGTACATATGGAGTCCATTGGTTTAATCATTTAAGTATAGATGTGCATACGAGACAAGATTTAGTTAATTTTGTTAAGACTCATGATGAATGGACTGAGAGTGACATTGTATTCGGATTTAATGATGATTTAACACCCGAATAACGCAGGAATTACACACCCTATAATGAAATAAAATTATAGGAGGATCACTAAAATGATCAGAAAAGTATTTAGAGAAGTTGGATTTAGACTATTATCAGCATATGCTGTTATGGAAGAAGCGCATATTGAAAAGCTTAAGAAACAAGGATATATTGATAATGTTCATTATCACAACGCACGACTAGAAACTTTACAGAAGGTTTTAGTAAAACTTCGTAATGAAGGATTTTAGAAAGGAGAATAAAATGAAACTTTTAGCCGAATTATTTAAGGTTGTTAAATTGGTTGTAGGATTTAAACTAATTACAACATTCTTGAAACTATTGGGACTTTAAAGGAGAATATTATTCTCCTTTCTTTTTGTGAGGTAAGAAAATGAACGATGAAGAATATCGTATGTTTGTTGAACGCCAACCGCTAAAAAGTGGACTTGGACCGTATACGTCCATTATAAATACTATCGTTGTTGGCATGGCAGCACTATATTTGTGCAAAGGATTTAAGAAAGGTAAGTAATAAAATGACTATGTGGCGTTATAATGTAAAAGAAATCAGCAAAGAAACTGAAGCATATATTGAAAGCAAATATGGAAAAGAACTTAACGGGATTGAAGTATTCAAGAAGATTGAAACTAATTTGGTTAAAACAGCTATTATGTTCGGAACCGCGGCAGTGAGTCTCTGGGGGCTTTCTCGCATCGCTAGAGAAACTCGAGTACGTGGACGTATGGAACTGGATATTATTCAGCAACAAGATGAACAACTTCAAGAGATGTTTAGATTGGAGGATGTAAACGATGTACATTCTGAACAGCAACAAACTGAAAAATAGACCTGTATGGATGACGTGGTTATTCTTTAATAAACGTTTACAAAAAGATATTAAAGAAAGTATTCCTATTTTAAAAGAAGATATTTCAAGATTAAACACTGTGGAGAATAAAGTTCACGAAGCAAAGATGTTGTCTCTAGAACTATCTATCGCCGAATTGAAATACGGAATGGATCATACGTTAGATACTATCATGGGTATAGAAGAAGGATGGATTCCTTATCAAGATATTTCGCATCTGATTTTTATATTGAAAATCCTAGATAAGACATTACAAGAAGTGGAATTTAAGAAGGAGCTAAGCGATGTTTAAGAATTTATTTGAGATTGAGGAAGTAGAATTTGATGATAAAGATATGCAAGAAGCATATTACAGAGGCATTCACGATGGAGTTGCAAAGCAAGAAATTGCTAATGCCCTTATGATGGCAGCAACAGGTATTGCAACAGCAATTGGATATTTGATTCTTAATAGACGACATACACGTATGAACAGAGAATTGAATGCCGCTATTGCAGAAGAAGGTAAGCTAGGCGAATCTCTATTTCTCAAGGAGCAGAATGATATTCTAAGAGGTGAATTGGATGATTGACCGGGTTATTGTAAAGGTTAAAGACAAAGTTTATTCTTTTATGGATCCATTATTTTTTGACGAAACAGAGAGACCGTATTGTTTAAACACTTGTATCGTTGAGAAATTGGCAGTTGTGATTCCTTATAATAAAGATTTTATTAATGACATTATTATAAAATCAAACAAAACATTCAAAATGATTGAACCATCTACCACAACTATATCTTTAAACGGAAAACTTATTTATAGTTTTGTAATCGAGAGTATACGATACGACGGTGTAAATCTAGTTCTAAAAATGGTTTGTCCGTTATGAGGTAATATTATGATTAGTAGACTTATTATTAAATACCACGATAAAATATATTCTATTCCAGTATCGCATTGCACTTATGAAGACGTAGAGACTTGGGGTGACCATCTAAGAGTTAAACCGTATTTTCCTTCACATATGAAAGTAGTTGAGGCTTTATATAGAGATTTGTTAGAAAACGAGTATTTCTCGTCGAATGAACTTATTGTATCAGAACTATTTGGCAGACTCTATAAATTGGTGCGTATTTCTAAGGAATTATATAGAGATTCTGTATACAAGTGTTTCACGATTATAACACTCGAGCATATAGAAGTACCTACACCGCAGGATTTCCATATGCTATAATGAAAGGAAGGTAAAAACTATGCATAAATTAGCTATGTTATTATTGTATGATGGATTGGATTATCAAATTGAGAATTTGAAGATTCAGATGGCACTATCGGAGGATAACGCTGAAGTCCAGGATTTGAATATGAAGTTAGCGAAACTTATTGCTGTTAAGAACGAACAGTATAAGAATCATGTAACTCCAGAACAATTATTCAAGACTGTGGTAGATATTCTTGGAGCAAGTGCTGTTCTGAAATTCGAGGAATTCAATATTATTGGTTCCAAACTATGGAGTACAATTGGATCAAAACTATTTAAGTAAAGGGATTACGCATCCCTTTCTTTTTTTCGGAGGTAAGATAATGGCAGAACCATTTTACAGAGTGTCAGTAGACAAATTCAAATCACCAAGATCGTTTTGTATCCGTATCACAACGGATAACCAGAAACTAGCCATGGACGGCTATACGAATTTCCATCAAATGCATTCAGATGTAATTATTCTGGATCTAAAAAACATTTTCGATGGTCCAGATATTCTAGCGTATAAATTACCTGAGCGCTGTTTGATTATGAGTATGGATAAACTTTCATATGATATTAATGATGGCAAATGGACCTACAAAATGTATTGCTATGGAACATTCAAACGCATGTCGACAATCAAAATGATTGAACAACACTATCACGATTTATACGCAGGAGTAGCAAATGACTAGACCAATTGTTAAGACATCTGCAGAATTCAAACAGACGGTAATTGATATGGTGAAAGCAATGCCGTTAGATGATTTTCTGTTGATGCCACAAAAAGAAATTGACAAGTATATCGCTGCGTGGACAGACCCAGATCCCGAAACGGGCGTCAGTCCTGCGCAAGTAGATTACAAACAATATTTCCATTTCATTATGACTCTTCCGGAAGAGATGCATATTGTGGACATGGATTTATATTACTTTAGAATCGCACGTAAGATTGTAAACAACATTCTATTATCTATGTTGGAGACATCTTATTACAAAACTGTATTTGGAAATCATGATGTTGATCATGAGAACTACAAATTGTTATACGAACTAATTAGCGAGACCGCAGATCGTATCGAGACTAATCCAGATAATAAGAGAGCGTATATGAGCGCTAAAGAATTGAAGGATGAGTTTGGAGCATATTACGACAAAGTCGTAGAAGAATATAATGAACATGGAGGCTGAACCGATGAACTCTATAGGACAATATACCCTCATATTGTCTAAAGGTGATTTCTATGATACGGTGGTAGCTAACGTCAAAAACCTACCGTTAAAAGAGATGTTTTTCATAGACGATTGGTATATTGAGCGTTTGATACGGAATTGGAGTCATAGAAGATTAGACAAAGAGTATAGACGGTATATTTTCGGGTTACTAATGGTGCCCGATGAGACAATCAAGATCGATTCGCGACTCTGCTTGTGGAATATTACAAGAGAGATCGTGGACGAGTTAGTCAGTTGTCTTGCTGAAGGCTTTTATTATGACGATCAACTCAGTGTCATAGGCGAAAACCTGTGGTTCGAACCTTTTGATCATCACGAAGATGATAAGGTTGCCCCTGAAAAGATCAGATATTTCTTAGATATTTTGGATACAATCTACGACCGAGTAGATGCAAACGGGTGGGATACTCTCACCTGGCTTAGAAAAACTATAGGAGAAGATTATTTAACATGAAACACCATATTCACTTGAGACTGTCGGATGATGAAATGAATGAGTTAGCCAATGCATTTCATTCTTGTGATAAGGAAGTAGAAATAACTATTCCGAATACACATTATGTCATTCATGTAGAAAGGGATGATAATGACTAACGTATTATATAGCGATAGGGCGTATGTGGATGCTCTATATGATAGTATGGAACGAGTATATTTTAATGATATTCAATACCCGGCACCAAACCCAGTCCATTATTCATTCACAGTCAGAGCGGATGGATTAAGTTTACATAAATGGCTGAAGTATCGAATTAGCGAGGTTATCGCGAAATCAATAAGATACGAGATAAACGAGGATTACTACTAGTAAAACCATTTGCTAATAAAGAAGATTGCTTACGAGGTCTGTAATTCGCAGAAATTGCATACCCTATAATGAAACGATAAAAGAAAAAGGAGGACAATATTATGTCAATGGAAAACGTTTCAAACCAAATCGAAGGTGTTGTTGAACAAGGACAACAGGTTGTAGAAGAACTAGTAACGGAAGCACAAGAAAGTGTAGACAATGCTGTTACTGTCAAGAAAGATAAAGGTGCAAAAGAGAAGGCCGCGGAAGCGTGGGCTATCTGGAGACCCGTCTTTGTACAGGCTGGTAAAGTCGCATTAATCGCGACCGGAGGAGTTCTAGCATACAAAGCTGTTAATTCGTATATTCAACGAAACAAACAAGAGGCGGAAGCGAACAATGTTATTGACGGTGAGTTCACAGAAAACGACTAACCGTTTCACAAGAATACTGAGAATTACTCTCGGTATTCTTTTTTGTAATTAGAAAGGAGAAGCTAGTGAAAACGTTAATTGGCTTTGTGATGATGTTATTATCAGGAGGACTAATCTATGCTATGTGCTATACAGCCATGGTATTTTTCTTTGGATTAGATGTGAGAGTGTCAGGATTTTTGACAGGAGGTATCGTAGGGGTCGCACATTATGTGTGGGGTTATACAACAGGCGAAAACAAAAAGACTAGCGACAAATAATTATGGCAGTAATGCTTGAAGATTATGGAGCAGTCCGCGTTATGAATAATCAAATGGGATCATACACATTTATTATTCCTTTGGATGGAGCACGAGATGTGACTCTAGCGGACTTAGCAACCGAATTAAATGTATATCGTGATTTGATGATATATCGAGGCGAGAAATACTACGCCTTAACCGGAGTAAGTAAGAGAATGGATCCAGTGGATGCAAGCTGGTTCGCAACTATAGAAAGTAGGAAAATATGACAAAGACAGACTACAATAAAGTAGTACAACAGAAACGAGTGGATTTGGATGATGCTGGAGAAGCTCTTGAGAAACATATTCAGCCAGTAGCCAAAGGTAAGGTTCGAAAACCTGGTGTTGGTAAATGGATGAGCAATGTCTTCTTTGGAGAAGAAGGATTTCGTGGTATGGCTACTCATATGTTTACGGAGGTTATTGTGCCTAGTATTCAGAATACTGTAGCTGATGTAGCAATATCTGCGGTACAACGTGCCATCTTCGGAAATGATTATATTCACCGAAGGAATCCTGGGAACTACTGGGGACGCACACCAAACAATGTCACTCGTATAGACTCATGGCGAGGCGGAGGACAAAAAGATTATACTCAATCCTATGCAAAGCGTAGCCGTACAGCATCAAATTTCGTAGAAGAAATTGTATTTGAGACTCGTCAAGATGCACAAGAGGTATTCAATATTCTCTTGGCTAATCTGGAAACTTATGGAGTTGTGACGGTTGGAGATTTCTATGAACTCTCAGATCAACCATCTAAATTTACAGACCAAGCCTATGGATGGACCATTGCGAATGGTGGTCAGGGATTGGCTGGTGCTCGTATTGTAGCTGCACGTGGAGGAGGATTCAAAATCCAATTCCCTATGCCTGTGGAGGTGTGATATGTTTGATTATGCAGTAGAGATTATAGCAATCTGTGGGTTGACCGCAGTATTTTCATTAGGAACCGCTGCAGCATATTTTGTCACCTTCTACAAAGTAGATGGATATCCAGTGATTCAAGGTTTATTTATCCTTATATGGGTGTGCTTGTTTGTTATCTATCTCTTATGGATATGGTATTTTATACATAGCATTATCGAATGTATGCGAAAGGACAATTAAAATGACTGATAATACACCTTTTGAACTAATGGATATCGATTTAGATGGAGACATTGTATCTACTGTTGATAATAAATTCAATGAACAAAAGAAACATTATATTAATGTGCTAGAAGCATTCTTTGGAGGAAAGTAAAATGAAAAAAATGATTGGAACACTTGTATTGTTATGCACACCACCTGTTGGTTGGATTATTTTGGCGATATTATGGGTGGGTAAAAGTAAATGAGATTTCTAGTAGGAATGCTTCTCGGGCTTTGTATATTGTTACTCAATTTCTCATTGCTTATCTTTTCAGCGTTTCTATGGGCAATCTTAAATTTACAAATACAAGCCGTATGGGCGTTTATCATTATCTGTGTCATTGATATATTTATTGGTATGACATGGTGGGAGGACAATCCAAATGAAAACAAAAGAAATTAAATTAGGTTGTATTATTGTCAAGAATGGAATCTATATCGATACCTGGCATGATATCGAAAGTTTAGACGAATTCCAGGAAGGCTATATTATTGTACATAACAAAAAGATATTCCTATTCCGTAGAGATGAGGGATATCGTGTGAATGAGTTCTGGGATACACCAGACTTATTTATTCGTCATCAGCAACAACAGCATATTATCGATTCCTTGATCGATAAAACGTATGAAGAAATTACAAAGGAGCTAAAGAAATTAGATGAAAATTAGACTATATCCAAAAACACAAGTTAAAAGTAAAGAAAACCGTCCAATGTTATTCTCAGATTTGAAAAACGTTGTATATACTAAGGGTATTGATCACGGTTGGACAATCGCGTTTGACCATGTTGATCATATTCATAAGACTGAAGAGATTCGTGGACATTCGGTATTCACATCTGAACACTATGCGGCGTTCACATTATTGTGTGAAAACTATGTCGATGAAAAATGGGCTAAAGATATTCTTGGAGGAAAGTAAAATGAAATTACCAAACGTTAAAACAATCAAAGCAGTAGCTAAAACAACATACACAACATCTAAAATCTTAACGAAGAAGTACGCACCGTTTATTTTACTCGGTGTTGGTCTTGCTGGTTATGGATATTCTGTGTATGAAGGAATCAAATCTGGTAAGAAACTGGAAAAGACCAAAGCGAAATACGAAGAACTTGATCAAGCAAACATCCCATATTCTAAGAAAGAAGTAGTAATGGATATTGCGAAAGACGTAGCTGTGCCTGTGGCAGTCGCAACAGCATCTACTGCAGCTATTGTATTAGGTTTCGCTATCCAAACAAATCGTCTGAAGGCTGTATCTGCTGCACTTGCGATGGCTACCGAAGAACATGCTCGTTATCGTCTACGTGCGAAGACTGTACTGGATGAAGAAACATTCAAGAAAATTGACGCACCTTTAGAAACGAAATCCGTAGAAGTCGATGGTAAAGAAATTGAAGTGGAATCAATTGTGCCTAACGAAGGCGATTTCTACGGACGTTGGTTTAAATATTCTTCAAACTACGCATCCGATGACCCAGAATACAATGAAGCTTGGGTACGTGAAGTAGACGATCTAATGACCGCTCGTATTTCTAAAGTAGGTATGATCACATTTGCAGAAGTATTGGATGCACTTGGATTTGAAGTACCGAAAGCTGCTCTACCATTTGGATGGACTGATGGTGATGGATTCTTCTTGGAATGGGATACGCATGAAGTATGGAATGATGATAAGCAAGAATATGAAGCACAACTATATGTTCGCTGGAAAACACCACGCAACCTATATGCAACAACGAATTTCAAAGATCTTATGCCTAAGAAGACTAGAAAGGAATTGAACTAATGAAAGCTCCTGTCAAAGTTATTTTAACATTGGTAGGTGTGACGGGCGCTGGATACGGCGCCTATCGCATTTACAAATGGTGGAAGGAAGAAGAGCAGCTAGAAGCTGAAGGATTATCTTATGAAGAACTAGTGGCTGCTGCCGAAGCTAAAAAAGTGGAGGAGAAACTAGAAGCAAATAAAGCGCGTGAAGAAGAATTCGACAAAGCGAAGCGTGAGATCGATGGATTACCAGACGATGGAATGGACTGGTATAAAACGCCAGAAGGCGATATTCAACGTGAGTTAACACCATATGAGAAGAAATTTGGTGTAGATTATAATCCGTTAACAGAAGAGCTTATTTCTGAGCATACTATGGAAGGAAACGTATTTGAATATGTACGTAAGTTTAAAGAAGGGACAAAGCTCTTAAACCACCGTGATGACAAACGCACTGTGAATGATATTATAGAGCAAACGAGAGAGATGACAGCACAAATTAAAGCTTTGAAAGTAAATGATATGGAGCACGACAAGCGTATTTATGATGACAACACACAAGAATCATATGACTACTATCGTGCATTGGTAATGGACAGAGCTGGTATCGACAATGAAGAACTACGGGATAACTTGGCAATCTTATTCTCATGGGAGTATATCCCAACGAAAGAGAATATTGGAGACAACAATCTACGCGACGATATTATTCGTGACCGCACAGAATACTTCAAATTTGGTACAATTTATTCGGACTGGGCATCAATTGGTGAAGCCATTATTTACTATGCGACACGTTTGCAATTTGCTACAAATGTTGGAACTGTTGAGCAGTATGCTGACTGGATTGTAGATACTATGGGTCTTGACCTACAATCCGATGAAGATCCAGTTATTCATGATACCATAGTATCATTCTTTGAACACCATCGTCAAGGTAAAGCGAATGTCGATGGTACTTATGGACTATTCCATATTCCAGAGGAAGAATACAATGAGTCTAACACACTATGGCACGAGCATAATCACGCAGTCAGTCTAATTTTGGATGACAAAATGCCGCTCGTATTTGGGATTGAAGGAGATAAGTAATGCTTAAACGTATCAAGAGATGGACAACTAGAGCAAAGTGCGCGATAGCATTATTCCTATTACGCAATATGGCAATGGATACAAGATTGGAAGGTAGATTAGAAGAGTATATTGAGAAAAGACAGTTGTTATTATCTAGCTGGACGCGAGAGTTAGATCCAGAGGATAATGAAACTCGTTGGTACAAACTAGCAACCTATTTGGATTCCTCATTTGACATGGAGCAAGTATATTACGAGAGCGATCGATGGAGTGTCATCCATTATTTGATGGAGAAAGACGCGTTATTTGAGTTTCCACTCTATGGATTCTCATTTGTATTTAATCGTTCGGGACGTATACGTCGTAAAGGTAGCATTGATGTTGGCAATCAGTTCTTCATCGTAAAGGACGCTGCCTTTGGCGCTCCTTATATTTGTATCATTGACAAAGATGTAGAGGGCCGGGATTTCTTCTTGACTAGATTGTTTGTATTGCTATCTAAAGGAGATATTGAAACGGCTATTCAAGTCATTAACATGTATTGTGAGATCCATCATATGTATTTATTTAATCCTGATTTGAAGATCTGGTCATTTGGAATGCAGGAATTTATACATAACATTCCGAATGACGGATTGTATATTAGTGACAAAGTGTTTTGGAGGGATTCAGATGATTGAAAACATTATGGCATTTTTTGATTCGTATGATAGAGTAGATGTAAAGAAAGCAGAGAGTCATATTCTCTATGAGGGATTTCGTAAGTCATACCATTACACACCTATTCTAGATAACGCATCTCGAAATTTCCTCGGGGGTGGATTTTTAACTGGATTTCGGTATGGTCCGAACATCAGTATCTATATTCCCGAGCCGTTTGATTTGTTTGTAGGGACTGATGGATATTTACATCCGTATGTTATCTTATCAGAACGTCCAAGAGATTTACGGGTATTGGTATTTCCATCTACAGACATGTTATTACGAGTGATTTGTGAACTGTTGAATACTGGTCTAAAGTATGATGAGTATATGGCAAACTCGTTACAAACTCATAAATTTGAGATGATTCGGTTGAAACTGGAATCTGAGCGGGTGTATATTGCCCCACAACTGACAGAATTCATGTTATCTGCTGAATCGATGATAGCAAGAGTGTTATTCGACGGAGCGGAGCAGTCGTTCCGCTCAAACGCTCGTTATATTCACAGTAATCAAGACATTATCTTAGCGGACCGCTTTGGTATTGGATTACGAGGAAACAAGTCGAACCTTAATAAACCATTGGTTGTTGAGGAGAATGAGAAAGTATTAGCCGAAGCAGTTAAGAACTATTTAGAAAGTAGGAAAGAAAAATGAGCGTTAATGTGAACAACAAAAAATATTCAATCACACGTGTACCTGTTATTAAGGCAGAACACTTTGAAGAACAAGCCAAACAGCTAACGGATATGGGTATCGCAGTTACACCTGAGGACCAATTGGCCATGTGGTTGGATTCTATGCTGAATATCCTCCGTAGTGGTGGGATTATCACAGTGGCAGACTTGCGTAAAGCAGCTGGAGAACCCGTACATCCAGAGGATTATTTCTTCGGATGGAACAATGTCGCTATGACATCATTGCAAATTCGTGATAACATGATTAAATTCCCACTTATTTATCTATACCGCGTATTTGTACAATCGGCCGAACAATTTGATTTCGCTAGTTTGTCGCGTTGGAATGGTCGTAAGAATAAAGGTCAAGTACCCTCAGATGATCGTCTTGAATATCTGAATGAATTCGTGATGACATGTTATGAGTTGGGATTGATTGAAAGATACTACGCGGATGATATTCTGAATTAACGGAGTTAATTATGAATAAATATGTTGTAAGCGCGGACGAATACTATTATATTCATAAAGTTGTATTGTTATGCAACGAATTTTATGATGATTTAATATCAACTCGTCATGAGGATGTACATAAAGAAGATTTCCACAACTTAGCAGGTCATTTAATAGCATATGCTGAACTTCATGGTATTAGTCATGAAGGATTATGTAATGTACTTAAGGATATTACAGGAATTCAATATGAGGATGTTATTAATATTCTGCTGGAAGTACTAAATGAAAGCCAATTTGTGAAACAACTATAGGAGAGACTAATGGAACAAAGTAGAGAGAAACTCAAGGTTATTGATATTGAGTTTAAAAGAAACAATACTAACAAGCAAACACTATTTTTCGACGTAATTGAACACAAATTCGAAGACCAGTTCCTGGTTATTAAACATTATAAAGAGTATGCTGACGAAACGGTGAGAGGTCTACAGACGTATATTCCAAAAGAAAACATTGTTCAATTTGTAGTGTATGAAGAAAAGGCAGACTATGAGAAATATCTTGATGATTTAATAAGATGTGATACACATATCGAGAATACATCAAAAGATATTATGGACTGCCATATTGTATGGTATAATAAGGGAAGCGGAGGAATCTCTGATAGGATTATTCGATATGTCGAAAGCGTATCTTTTGAGAAACGTGTCGACGGGTATGTAGTCATCAACTATAGAGAAAACCCAGACGACAAAGCCTTAAAGTTATTCAGAGTCCCTCATGGAGATGTGATTCAGTTAACTAAATTAATAAACGGAGAGGAAGCAGGTAATTGGTATGACTAAAAAGGGTGTGTTGTATGTTAAATACAAAGATGATAAGGAAGTGAAAAATGCTAAAGGAATTTCAGTTCATCTTTTTCAAGATGTTAAAGATTACGGTTTCCTAGCAGAGGGAATCAATCTTCTTAAAATCGAACTGAGTCGTCAAAACCGCGATGCGGTTTATATCCCGCTATCAAATGTGGCATTAATCGAGTACTTCGAATCGATGGATAAGTTTAATCAATGTTATCCTCCTGGAAATGGTTATGGATATTAGAAAGGTAAGAAAAATGATGAAAGAACAATTATATGACGTGTTTGTTGAATTTAAAGATGACGATAGAGGCCCATATAGGAACCAAGAAGCCATAAGTTGCTCGATCGTGGGCTTAGCGTTGGTAATTGAAAGTCGTTATACAAAGGGTATTGGTAAGGTTATTTATAGTCTTGATTGTATACGATCTTGCAGCGTAATCCCTGTGTCTGATGAGGAAAATTAGAAATAAGAGGTAAGAAAAATGACTAAATTAAACCCAACAACAATGAAAACACAATACGACGGGCAGTACGACACGTTCTGTCGTAAAAATCACGACTATGGTAACTCATTCGAGGAGTCTTTGGATAAATTCGGAATCATCGCTAGTTTGGTTCGTATGCAAGACAAAATGCTCCGCTTAGAATCCCTTACGGATGACTCTAAAACACAGCAGGTGGGCTCTGAGAGCCTCCTAGACACCCTTGAGGACCTATCTAACTACGCTGCGATGACTGCGTGCTGGTTAAAGGGTGTACAGGCGGAAGATGATGTTATCAATAAAAGCTATCATGCGGTGAAGGATTTAATTGAGATGAGCGAGTCACTAGACGAACCATTTACACCATTAGGTTCTGAAGTTGTTCGCGATCTTATCCCCGAACCTAAATTGGACGAATCACTTTCTAACTATATTAAAGAGAATGTGGATGACTGTGTAACCCGTATTTGCCAACTAATGTCGAGAGGCGAACTTCCTACAATAGGCGGGATTGAACATTGGACCTATAATATTGGACGCTGCGCAATAGATCATTATGAAGATCCATATACAATCATCGAACATGTGAATGCGTGTCCTTCATTCCGTGTTCTTTCCGATAAAAACGCTCAGTTAGTTATTGATTCAATCAAAAACTATATTACCGATTTTAATAAAGAAAAAGAAGCCTCTAAACTAACAGACGAGGCGTATGATTTCCTTGAAGAACAAGTTACTCGTGCCGCTAGTTATATGGAGCATATAAGAATGCATGGTAGAATACCAGAAAGTAAAGATATCTGCGACTATTCCTATGATATTGCTCGCTATGCGCTAGAACACTATCCAGATCCATATCGAATTCTACAACACATGGGTCAAATCCTTGCGATGCGTTCGCTTAATCCGAATGACGCTTTGTTGTTATGTGGTAGAGTTACAGACTTTATTCGAGAAAGAACAAACAAAGAGAAAAGCCGTGATATGGCAAAGGCCATGGATAAAGCTTGTGGAGTAGTTATGAAAGGTTCGCGCGGTAATAGTAATGTTATCGTAATGGCTTCACGTGGATCTGGGAAAGGTCTTATGAAAACTAAGTCACTGCTGGAAGAATTGGGCGTTCCGAAAGAAGATATTAAAGAGATCTTTGAGGGACTGGAGGATGACGATGAGTAATAATGAAAGAAAATCTCTTAAACTTGACTCCGGATATCGTGGCGAAATACGACTTGGTGACCCTGGGTATAAAAAGGTTACTAACTATGGCGTAACCAAACATATCCATACAGTAGATTCGGATACTTGGAAAAATATGAGAGAACAAATGGGTATTGTTGAAGATGCTGTCAAAGCTAACTCAATGTATGAAGTTATTGGTAGAGCTCGAAAAGTACCACTAAGTCATCTACCAGACTATATTATTAAAAGCGAGGGTAAGAATGAATAAATCTCTCGTTATTGTGACTAGTCGTGCAACCTTAGTACAGACAACTTATTATGATATAGAAGATATTGAGATTGTGTATGGGGATTATAAGCCTGTCGAATTTATTGTGACGGAGAAGAATGGTGTCAAACATCATTTCCCTACACTTCATTATTTCTATGAGCTGTACAAACAAATCGATGAGAAACTAAATACAAAGCTTCGAATTGCGGACGATTCTTGTAAAAACATGTTCAAAAACTATACACCAAAATTTTACTTAAATAAAAAGGAGAAAACCAAATGACAATTAATACAGAAACTGCTATTGCATGGATGAGTGCTCGTAAAGGGCAAGTAAGCTACAGTATGGAATACCGTGATGGTGAAGATAGCTACGACTGTTCATCCTCTATTTACTACGCTCTACGTTCTGGCGGAGCTTCGTCTGCTGGTTGGGCAGTTAATACCGAATATGAACACCAATGGTTAATCGATAACGGTTATACATTGATTGCTGAGAACACACCTTGGGATGCTCAACGTGGGGATATCTTCATCTGGGGTCGTCGTGGATATTCTAGTGGTGCTGGCGGACATACAGGTATGTTTATCGATGAAAACAACATTATCCACTGTAACTACCGCTTCGATGGAATCACTGTGAATGACCATGATGATATTTGGATGTATGCCGGCCGTCCGTATTTCTATGTATACCGTTTGACCAATCCAGATGCTACTGTAGAAGAAGTGAAAACTGGCTGGAACAGTGACTCTAAAGGATATTGGTTCGTCTATGCAAATGGTACTTATCCTACAAGTAAATTTGAATATATTGAAGAAAACAAATCTTGGTTCTACTTCGATGCGAATGGTTATATGGTGGCTAACGATTGGGTGAAACACACTGATGGTAAATGGTATTGGTTCGACAAGGACGGATACATGGCTACTAGCTGGAAGAAGATTGATGGTAAATGGTACTACTTCGACCGTAGTGGTGCAATGGTTACTGGTTGGGTGAAATACTATGACAACTGGTATTACTTGGAAGCTACGAATGGTGATATGAAGTCAGATGCATTTATTCGTTACAACGATGGTTGGTATTTGCTGCTTCCTGATGGACGTTTGGAAGAGAAACCTGCATTTACTGTTGAACCAGATGGGAAGATTACAACGACTGTTGGAAAGGACGCAAAAGAGAAGGTTGTCAATGAGTAATAGGGAAATTGATTTTAAAGTAGTAGTTCCAATATACTCAAAAGAGTATCAAGAACTGAAACAACATACTGTTGGAGAACTACCAGAAGTATTTCGATATGTTCGAAGTGTACGGTCTGAGGGTGACTATATTGTCATTGTATATGGTGAAACCAAGGAAACATTGGAGAAAGCGATTATCCAAAAACAGCATATTTTGTCATATCACTACTATTTGAGTGGTGAGGAATTTGATGCTGCACTGGAAAAGGAAAAGAGGAAGCATAATGAGTAAAAAACCTATGGTGTTGGACTATCATGATGCTGTTAGTTTGAAGAATCCGGACGGAACGCTTCGTGGATGGCATATGGATTTGGACCGAAATCCGGTTCTTATGGGGTTATTTGGGACTGTTGGAGAGGCGATTATCCATGGTTTTACCTATCAAATTCGCATTGCAGAACATGGATTTAAGGGTAAAAATGGGCATTATTTTGTTGAAATCCTCTGGTTAACGGATAAAAAGTAGGGTCGAAACGGGTGTTTTATGGGGTGAAATCGGACAAAATTACCTAAATATTTTAGGGAAACTGCTGGTTTTGCCTCATTTTGCTGCCCGTAAAATCGGCTCTAACACATGAAAATTTTTTGTGCAGGTGCTTAGAGTACTATAATATTTGAGGTAAATTGGGTGAAACTGCACGAAAAAACATGGGGAAAACTTAAAAAACCCGAAATCGCACAGGAAAATCTCCCATTTTCTATTGTAATTAGGGATGAGTTGAAAAGTGAACTATATATAATAACAATAGGGAATTGAGGGCAAAAACTGTGTGCAGCACAAGGAGGTAAAATTTAGTGGATTTTTTAGATGTGTCTGTGAAAAAGTTCACTTCCAATAATCGAGCGCTCGATTATGAGGTTTCTCCTGACTTTATATTTGGCGACGCGAAAGACTTGGTTGTTAAAGGTTCCAAGTTTTACGCATATTGGAATGGAAGTTTCTGGGACACGAAACAGAAGAACCTATTTTATGATATTGACTCTTTGCTTTGGCGTAGAGCAAGAGAATTGGAAGACGGACGTCCTGGGTTACGAATAGATGTAAAAGAGATTCGTAAAGCATCTGCTGGCAAGTTTCGTTTATTTGCAGATTTCTGTAAGGCGTGTGAAGCAATTGATATTTCTTTCAACCAGAAAGTGTTATTCGCAGATCACAAGATGCAGAGAAGGGATTACGCGACAACGCAATTAACTTATTCTCCTCAGGAGGGAGAAGCTGTTGCGTTCAAGGAATTGATTGGCACGTTATATCTTCCAAAAGAGCTAGACAAAATCCTCTGGTTTATGGGAGCGTTATTTACGAACAAGATGTACAAGATTGAGAAGTTCATGTATTTGTATGGTTCAAAAGGTAGCGGTAAGGGAACGGTCCTAAAGATATTCCGAATGCTGTTTGAAGATTATTGTGGAACGATTGATTTGAAATTGCTCACGAGTGCGGACCAATTTGCAACAGGACAAATTCAAGAGGTTCCATTATTGATTGACGAGGATACGGACATCAGTCATATTTATAACGATACTCCGTTATTGAAACTGACAAGTCATGAAACCATATCTGTCAACAAGAAATTCAAAGAGCCTTATGATGTTAAATTTATTGGGTTGTTAATTACAGCCTCAAACCAACGATACAAAGTTCGCAACGTAGACTCTGGTATTACTCGAAGAGCGATTGTTGTGAACCCAAGTGGACAGAAGGTTAGTCATACACGGTATAATCAACTGATGAGTCAGATTAAGTATGAACTGCCTTATATTGCTCACATGGCTATTCAACGGTTTGAAGAATTAGGATTTGATTATTATGACGATTATTTCGACGTGGACATGGCAGAACAGACTGACCATATTTTCGACTTCATCCGAAGCAATGCTATCCATATGCAAAATGGTATTACACTGAAACAAATCAGTGAGTTATATCGTGAGTATCTGGAAGACATGGGCTGGAAGACGGATGGATACAAAGCAACGATCAAACGAGAAGCACTTCGATATTTTGATACGATGCTGAAGGACAGTCATGTTGACGGCACACGCGTCAATAATTATTTTAAAGGGTTTAGATGGAACATCGCATTTCCTGAGGGAGTCGTTGGTACGACGAAAGCAGATGATACGGTTGTTCCCGATAATTGGTTGGAGTTCGACCACCACAATGAGGTCTTTAATAAACTCGCAGCAGATTATCCAGCACAAGCAGCTTTGAGAAATGGCAACCCATCAGAGAAATGGGACAATGTCGTGACCAAGCTGTCGGATATTCAAACAAATAAATTACACTGGGTCAAGGTCCCACTCAATCATGTTATTCTTGATTTTGATTTGAAGGATGAGAATGGTAATAAGAATTTGGAGTTGAACAAAGAGGCAGCTTCTAAATTTCCACCGACTTATGCGGAGGTCTCGAAGTCAGGTCAAGGTATCCACTTGCATTATATTTATGATGGTAACGTGAACGAGTTGGATAATTTGGTCGAAAAGAATATTGAAATCAAAGTGTATCGAGGTAAGTCCTCTTTACGACGAATTGATAAAGCATCTAACAATCTTCAGCTATCTCATATTTCGTCGGGCTTACCGTTGAAGGAGAAGAAGGATAGAGAGATGTACGACCAGATCAAAGAAATCACATATACGGAAAAGACGCTCCGTAATTTTGTAAAGCGTCAACTTGGAATGATTGAGGGTAAAGAACCGAGTCATCCGAATACAAAACCAACAATTGATTTTATCGCTCACGAAATTCAGAAAGCAGCGGACATGGGATTAGAGTATGATATTACCGATCTACGTCATGCTGTATTTATGAGGGCTATTCGATCCACGAACAACAAAGATTACTGTCTTGCTGTATTCCAGAAAATCCCATGGTCAACCATGCGAGACGATGAAGGAAAAACAGAAGCGAAGCTGACAAACTTCACAAAGATATATCCAAAAGAAGAATTAGTGTTCTTCGATATTGAGGTGTATCCAAATTTATTTGTTGTCGTCTGGAAGAAGTATCATGAAGATGAGTTCACTCGTTGGATTAACCCAACTCCAGATCAGATCGAATATTTGATGACATTCCCTCTTGTTGGATTTAACAATCGACGATACGATAACCATATTCTGTATGCGCGCTTGTTAGGTTCAAACAACATGGAGTTATTTACTCAGTCACATCGCATCATCAACGAAAAAAATGCGAAGAGTGGAATGTATGCTGCGGCTTACGAATTGAGCTACACAGATATTTATGAGTACTCACAGAAGAAACAATCGTTGAAACGTTGGGAAGTTGATTTGGGTATCAAACATGTTGAGATGGAAATTCCTTGGGACAAACCAGTACCTGACGAATTGGTTGATACGGTTGTTGAATACTGCGTCAATGACGTGGATGCAACTGAGAAATTATTTGATGCTATTTATGCGGACTATGTTGCTCGAGAAATCTTGGCTACAATCGCAAAAGGTTCGATGAATGCAACGAACAACCAACTCACTGCCAAGTTTATATTTGGAGATGACCCTCGTCCACAAGATAAGTTCAACTATGTACGCCTCAATAAATTATTCCCTGGTTATGAATACAGCTTCGGTAAATCAACTTATCGAGGTTACGAAACTGGTGAAGGTGGATTTGTATACGCTGAGCCTGGAGTATATTCTGACGTCGCTTTGCTTGACGTCGAGTCTATGCACCCGAACTCACTAGTTAACATGAATTATTTTGGACCATATACTCAAAGGTATGCTGACTTATTGAAGGTCCGTGTTTTATTGAAACATAATAAGATCGATGAAGTAAAACAAATGTTTGATGGTGTCTTGGCGCCGTTCCTTGACAATCCGGAATATTTGAAACCGTTGGTTACTGCATTGAAGATTGTTATTAACTCTGTTTACGGAATGACCTCTGCTAAGTTTGATAATAAATTCAAACACCCAGATAATGTGGACAATATTGTCGCGAAACGTGGAGCGTTATTCATGGTTGACTTGAAATTCGCAATCGAAGAACAAGGATACAAAGTCTGTCATATTAAGACGGACTCGGTTAAAGTTCCAAATGCCGATGAAAAGATTATTCAATTCGTTCATGACTTCGGTAAACAAGAAAAGTATAATTACAAATTTGAGCATGAGCACACTTATAAACGTATGGCGTTAATTAATAACGCGGTTTATATTGCTCAGCTTGAAGATGACACTTGGTCTCCAGTTGGAGCAGAGTATGCGAATACATATTTGCTCAAACGTGTATGGACCAAAGAAGAATTAGTTGATAGAGATTTCTTCATCACTAAACAATCCAAAGGACATATTTATCTAGGTGATGAGTTCGTTGGTAAAGTAGGTTCTATTTATGCATCTAAGTCTGGAGCTGAATGTATGTGGACTGAAGATGATGAGAACTTTAAATCTGTAACTGGAACAAAAGGATATTTGTTCAAGCAGACGGATAAGTTTGATATCGAAGATGTAGACTTCTCTTATTATGACAAAGTAGCTATCGATGGCCTTAAGAAAATTATGAAGGTCGGAGATATTACGAAGATTGTCGATGATATGCCTAAGGATTATATTGATGCTCTTGAATTGCAAGAAGCATATTCTCCAACAGCTATCAGTATTAATCATGGAACTCTGAAAATTAAGACACCAGAGCTCGCATAATCTCATGTTAGAAAACCTCACGCAGGATTTCCATGGCACATAATAGAGAGGAAGAACAAAATTCTTGAAATTTTGCGCCTCTCTTTATTTTTTGTGAAAAAAGTCAGACTCACGTCAGAATAGAAAGGACATAACTATGACACAGATCACACAAATTTCAAACTCGCAAATCATCCTTGAGGATGTTCAATTCGTATTCGCTCGCAACTTCTCTGGTCGTCCAGAAAAGTACAACCGAGTTGGCGACCGTTATTTTAACGTCGCTGTAAATCCGGATGATGTAGAATTGCTTCAACAGTATGGTATCAATGTGAAACTATACGAACCAAAAGCAACTACGCCAGAACAAGAATTGAAAATGCAAGAAAACCCAGATATGTACACACCAACATATTTCTTCAAAGTCCGTGTTTATACACAATTCAGTATGCCATCAGTCGCAATCATTTATGATGACGGTGCCCTTGGAACTGATGACCTTGTTGAATCTCATGAACGTACATATTTGACAAACGAAGACCAACTTGGTATGTTGGATGACATGGAAATCGCAGCTTGTGATATGACGATTGCTCGTCGTGACCCAAGCCCAGATGGACAGTACGCTCGTCTTAACCTTAAGAATGCATATATTCACGTGGTAGACAATCCACTACGTCGTAAATATGGTTTCTAATAACGGTTACGAGATAGAACTTTATGATTACCAGCGTAAAGCCATAAATAGATTACACAATGGATCCGTGCTATGTGGAAAGGTTGGTTCGGGTAAATCCCTGACTGGCCTTTTCTATTATTTGGAGAATCATAGAGACTTGCCTCTGTATATTATCACAGTAGCTAAAAAGCGAAATGATAAAGAATGGCACCGAGACTTAGAGATGCTCGGTATTGAAGGTGTTGTTGATTCATGGAATAATATTACAAAGTATCTTGATGTTAAAGACGCTTTCTTTTTATTTGATGAACAACGAGCAATTGGTTATGGTTCATGGGGCACATCTTTTATTAAGATTGCTCGAAGAAACAAATGGATCATGCTAACAGCAACACCAGGCGATGTGTGGATGGATTGGATGTGTATATTCTTAGCAAACAACTTTTACCGAAACAAAACTGATTTCGTTGATAGACACGTTGAGTACAATCCATATTCTAAGTTCCCTCAGATCAAACGATATCATGAGACAGATCGTCTTGAACGATTGCGGCAACATATTGCTGTCCCAATGCAAGACTTCAGAACTACTAGAACACACAGACAATATATTAATGCTTCATTCGATAAGAATTTGTATAAACAAGTGACCGATACTCGGTTCAATCCATTTACGGAAGAACCTATCATGAACGCTTCTGAATTTACACAAGTCTTACGTCGTATTGTTAATACAAGCGACCGTCGACGCGAGAACGTTAAACAACAAATTATGACTCGCGATAGAATCATTATATTTTACAACTACACCTATGAGCTTGATATTCTCAAAGAGATTTGTCAAGAATTAAATAGGGCATTTTATCAGTGGAACGGTCAAAAGCACGAAACAATTCCAGATGCTGAAACGTGGGTATATTTAGTGCAATACACCGCTGGTGCCGAGGGATGGAACTGTATTACAACCGATACAATCTTGTTTTATTCATTAAACTACTCCTACCGAATCATGGAACAATCCGAAGGTCGCATAAACCGAGTGAATACCTCCTTTACGGATCTGTATTACATTTATTTGAAGTCCCCGGCATCCATTGATGATGCTATCGCTAGATCTATATCTAGCAAAAAGAAATTTAACGAAAGGAATTGGGTAGAACAAACATGTCCAAATTTGAGAGAGATTTTCAACGAGCATTGATTCGGGATATTTATGATCGTTTTCCCGATGCAATCGTTAAAAAGAATGACTCCGGTCATATTCAAGGTATCCCTGATTTGTCAGTAGACATTGGGGCATATTCTTATCACTTGGAAGTTAAGAGAGGGCCTAAAGCCCCTTATCAACCAAACCAAGAATTTTATTTGGAAAAGTATAACAAAGCTGGTGGATGGGCTCGAACCATATATCCTGAGAATAAGGAGTTAGTATTAGATGAAATGGAACAGACACATCGAGTACGAAGGTAAGCATTCATTTCTTAGCGCGAGCCAATGTCATTGGTTACACTACACACCAGAGAAATTGGTAGAGCGATTTGAGAATGAAAAAGCTAAGCAAAGAGGTACTGAGTTACACGAATTTGCAAGTCACGCAATTAATCATAGAATTCGCTTATTGCCAGGACACACACATCCTGCAGTCGCGAATTTTGTTAATGATGCAATCGGCTATCATATGGATAGTGAAGTATTGTTATTTTACAGTCCGTATGCTTTTGGTACAGCTGATGCGATTCGTTATGAACCGCCTAAGAAAGATAATCCTAGAGGATTTTTAAGAATACATGATTTAAAAACAGGAGTTACCAAACCAAAGATGGAACAACTTCTCGTATATGCTGCATATTTCTGTTTGGAGTATAATGTCGCACCCGAGAAAACTGATTTTGAATTGCGTATTTATCAAGGTGAAAACATTGAAACATATATTCCAGAAGCTGAAGATGTTTATGATGTTTATCACACAATAAAAGAATTCTCAGGAATACTTGAGAACAAACCTAAATAGAAAGGACCATATTTGTAATGGATTTACAAGAAGCTTATGAGGATATTCTCTTACACCGAGGAACTCCTCACCAAGGTAATGTTCCACACAGTGGACGATATACGTGGGGTTCTGGTGAGAATGCATATCAACGGGCTACTTCATGGTCCGATAAGGTTGCAAAATATCGGAAGGATGGTTTAAGTGATACTCAAATTTCAATGAAACTTGGGATTACTACGACCGAATTCCGTTCACGTAATAATATTGCTAAACAAGAAATTCGTTTACATAATAGTTCTCGAGTTTTAGAATTAGCAGATAAAGGATTGGGACCTACGGAAATTTCTAGACAAACTGGATTGCCAGAGTCAAGTGTTCGAATGTATATGGATGCGAAAGTTAAACATAATATTAATCGAATGGAATCGGTTAAATCTGATTTGAAAGAATTAGTAGCAGCCAATCCATATTTGGATGTCGGTTTAGGTTCTGCACAGCAATTAGGTATTAATGAAAATACACTAAAACGTGCAGTACAACAACTAGAAGCTGAAGGTTATCATATGCATAAAGTATATGTCAAGAATGCAACCAATGATGACCACTGGGTCGAAATGAAAGTATTGACTAAAGAACCTAATCCTGATATTGTTCGTGAACATAAACACGAAATTAAACCTCCTAATATTCATAAGAATTCGGAAGGTATAAATGAACTTGGTTTAAAACCAATTCAACATATTGATTGGAAGCGCGTTGATATTCGTTATGCCGAACAAGGTGGAACCGACAAAGATGGTGTGATGGAACTTCGCCCTGGTGTAAAGGATTTAGACCTTGGTGGTTCCAAATACGCTCAAGTTCGTATTGGTGTTGGTGGTACACATTATCTTAAAGGTATGGCAGTTTATGGTGACCCTAAAGACTTTCCTAAAGGTGTCGACATTATTTTCAACACTAATAAGAAACAAGGTACAACTAAGCAAGATGTTTTAAAACCTTTGAAAGATGATCCGGATAATCCATTTGGTGCTCAAATTAAAAGGAATGGACAACTTGGCGCTATTAATAAAGTTAACGAAGAAGGTGACTGGGGAACTTGGGCAAAGACTTTATCTTCACAGTTCGTATCTAAACAACCGCCTGCTTTGGTTAAAGGTAGAATTCAAGAAACATATGCCAAGCTACAAAAAGAGTTCGATGAAATTAATAATCTAACAAACCCTGTAGTTAAACGAGTAATGATGCAAGACTTTGCTGACGGACTTACAACCAAACGTCATAATTTGAAGCTGGTTGGTTTCGATAGAATGAAAGGTCAAGTCTTATTACCTTTGTCCGGTATTAAAGCAAATGAAATCTACGCACCAAACTTCAAGAATGGTGAGAAGGTTGTCCTTGTTCGTTATCCTCATGGTGGTATTTTCGAACTACCAGAACTGACAGTTAATAATAAGCTTGGTAACACCGCTGCTAAGTTTATGAAGAATGCTAAAGATGCAGTCGGTATTGATTCTTCAGTTGCTAGCAAATTGTCAGGTGCAGACTTTGATGGTGATACCGCCATGGTTATTCCTAATAATAAGAATGGTATTAAAACTAGTAGATCATTAAAAGAACTAAAGAATTTTGATACTAACGATTATTGGACACCTGATAAAAAGATTCTTCCTCGAGATTCAAAAGGTAATTGGACTGAGAAGCAGAAGAAGATGGGCGAAGTCAGTAACTTAATTACAGACATGACTTTAAAAGGCGCTAGTCAATCTGAAATCGCTAGAGCCGTACGACATTCAATGGTTGTTATTGATGCTGAAAAACATAATCTTGATTATAAACGTTCTGAAAGAGAAAATGGTATTCCAGAATTAAAGAAATTATATCAAGACCATTATGATGTTATTACTGGTAAAAATAAAAGTGGTGCTTCCACTCTTATTTCTAGATCCAAGACAGAACACCGCACCCTAGAAACATGGTACAAGGACCGTACTCCTGAAGAACTAGCTGCTAATCCAAAACTCAAGCCTACTATCAAGAAGACAAAAACTATTTCGACAGATCATGTGGTGGAACTAGTTAAAGATGCTAAGACCCTTGGTTCAGGCACCCCTATTGAGAACATGTATGGTGATTATATCAATGCCCTTGGTAAGATGCGTGACAAGGCTAACAAGGTAGTACAGTCTTCGCCTAACTTACTTGTTAACAAAGATGCTAAAGTCAAGTACAAGTCACAAGTCGAGTCGCTACAACACAAGCTTAATGTAGCTTTAGCTAACTCGCCTAGAGAACGTCAAGCACAGCTGATAGCTAACAAAGTCATTGCTGAGAAACGTGATCCTGACATGCAGAAAGACCAACTTAAGAAGCTTAAACAACAGGCTATTGCAGCAGCTCGTCTAAAGACTGGTGCTGATGGAGCTAAGACAAGGATTCAGATAGAGCATGACGAATGGGAAGCCATTCAATCAGGTGCCGTTAGTACTAAGATGCTTACTGATGTACTACGCTTTGCAGATAGTGATAGAGTTAAACAGTTAGCTACACCTAAACCAGAGACTACTATGTCTCTTGCTAATGCGTCTAGAGCTAGAGCAATGATTAAGAAGGGACACACCTATGCTGAAGTAGCTGAGGCTCTTGGTGTTGGTGTCTCTACCATACAGAACCTAGTCTAGTAGGAAGGAGTGGTAAGGCATGGAAGACTATCAAGCACAGACAACTGTTGTTGATGTAATGTTAACAACATTCGACAATCCTTACAACCCATTCGAAGACTACGATAAGTGGTGGCAATGGGACAAGGACAATGACTACAACACACCTGAACTCTTAGCTCGTGTCATGGGCGACACTAGTGAAGTCATGGATGCTGTTGAACTCGCACAGATTCAAGCAACTGCGATGAACTGGATCATAGATGATGGTCCAATCTCAGACGTTTGGACTGTATGCAAACCAAACACGAAGACTCCAATCCGTCTACCTACAAATGATGGTGAAGAATAATAAGTTTAATTTAAAATAAAAAATTAGACACCCATAGGGGGAGGGTCGCAAAAAATTCCGACCCCTTTGCATCGCCGCACCACTCTGAAATTTCTCCGGAGGGGTTTAAAAGTCCAATTTAGGTCTTTTTAACTGTGGTCGATGTCGCTTGAAAGGAGAACTAACTATGCCCGATGATGTGTATATGCACCTCAAAGCGTTGCTAATGTGGTTAATATCTCCTGAAGTTCTTTCACAGATAGGTGTTTACATTGGTGTAGGCGCCTCCATCATCGGTTTCGGTGTTAAAGTCTTCAAGAAGTTGTGGACCAACTTGGAGAAGAAACAGAATGAAGAGATTGAGGGTATTAAAAACACACTCAATGCTTTAACTACGAGTTTCCAAGAGATGCAGAGGAACCAAGAGCGAGACTTTCTTCGTTTACAGATTATCACTGGTATTCAATCTGGTCGATTATCTAAGAATGAGGTCTTAACTCTTTACGGCGAGTATGCTGAAAAGGGATACAACTCTTATGTTACAAGAATCGTAAACGACTACGTTGAAGAATTAAAAGAAAGGGATCTAAAGAATGAGCATTGACAAAATTATTGATGTTGTTACGGTGTTAATCATTGTTGCACCTGTTGTAGTAAATCTTGTGAAGCTCCTAGGAGCAGTTACTCACAACAAATCAATTCAGACATTGGCAGACCGTGCAATGATCATTGTATCATCACTAGATTCAGTACTGATTCCGAATGATGACAAGAAACGTGAAGCTATGAATAAACTTCTAAGCTTTGCTAAAGAGACTGGTGTAAAATTAACAGCAGAACAAGCTGAAGATTATATTGAACACTCAGTTCAAGAATTACGCCGACTTCAGGATTTAACTTCTACTCCGGAGGTAGAGCTATATGAGCCGGAGAAGAAATAATGAGGCAATACCTCGACAAGCACTAACGCCAGATGGTCGAATGCAGAAACTCACAAAGAAAGCTTTCGATTTGGCAGAAAAACAACTAGCCGATGGAACAATTGCGCCAAGTACATTGAACGCATTGCTCCGATACGGTACAATTGAAAATGAACTCCAGTTGGAAAATCTAAGATCCAAGAAAACATTGAATGACTCCAAGATTGAATTGTTGAATAGTGAAGTGAAAGGTAAAGGAGATAGCGAAGAAGTTATTCGTGCCATTCGTGGTTATGCTCCATCAGAAACAATATGATCCTTCAACTTGATGAACAACGTTCTATTCTTAGAGATCTCCGATATTCCAAACTTTTAGAATTTAAAGATTTTGGTGATAGATTAAACTATCTATCATTAGCTAATCGAGGTTATCAATCACCTCGAGAAATTTCTAATAAATTTTACAAGTCTAGGATGTGGAGAGATTTACGTGAAGAAGTTATAGCTCGTGATATGGGTTACGACTTGGGTGTTCCTGGTGTAGAAATAGAAGGTCCTCCATTAGTACATCATATGATCCCTCTCATTGAGGATGATATATTACAATGGAGAGAAGAAATTATTCTTAATCCCGACCTATTGATTACAACATCATATGGAACTCACAACATCATTCATTATGGTCAAACAAATGAACCATCTCTTGTGTTTATAGAAAGATGCCCTGGAGACACTAAACTATGGTGAGGTGGATATATGACAATTCTTAACGATGTTAAGACAACGTTAGATTTCGCTTCAGAAGAAGATACAGGATTTGATTCAAGATTAATTATGGAATTGGACGGTATCATTGGTGAGCTATCCCAACTGACATTCGTAAATAACGGTTTTGTTATGTCTAACGATGCGGAATGGACTGGTTTGCTAGATATCAATGATCAAAATCTTTTGAGATTAGTTAAACAATTCATTTACATTAATATTCGTCTCAAGTTTGATCCTCCAGCAGGGAGTGTGTTAACTTCTTTAGAGAAATCTCTTCAATCCACAGCGCATCGTATAATTATTCAAAAGGAGAAGTTTAATGATCCAGAACGACTTAATGAATCCAGAACTACTCCACGCGATTAAAGATCATGAAAGCGACGATATCATTGAACACTTCGGTATCAAAGGTATGAAATGGGGTTTTCGAAAGAATCGTTCGGAAAGGGCTCGTGTTAGAAGTGCAAGAAAAGCAAGTAAAGCTGCTCGTAAAGCATGGAACATGAGATACCATAATCGTCATCAAATGACTAGCACAGATCTTCGTAAAGCTACTGAACGATTGCGCATGGAGAATGATTTTGCGGAACAAGTTAAGCGTGCTAATCATATCGCAGAAACTAGAAAACCTAGCCATAATCGTGGTGGTTTCGTTAAAGCTTTAGGACAAGCAGCTACAAATTCCGTTATTGATACGGGTATTAAAACATTTACTCGTGACCTGATGATGCAACCGGATAAAAATGAGTATACTCCATTCACTAAGAAGCTTCTTAGTGAAGGTGCTAAATTAGGTAACAAGCAACAGAAATACGGTCAAAAGATCAAAGACACTATTGCTATTTTTAAATAGGAGATAAACATTTTGGTATTATCGAATAAAGCATATCCGGAAGAGTATATGAAGTTTAAGGAGCAAGTTCTTAGAGGTGAAATTCCGGTCAATCGGATGGTGTCACTGGAAATGAACCGAATCGACTTCTTGATTGAGTCACCGGATTATTACTATGATAATCAAGCGATTGAGGGCTTTGTTAGATTTTGCGAAAATGAGATGACTCTGACAGATGGTAGTGATGTTACTCTTCTACCGTCCTTTAAATTATGGGCCGAATGCGCCCTCGCTTGGTTCTACATTTCCGAAGATAAGGTATACAATCCTAAGCTCGGTAAATGGGAAACAAAATCAAAATTCAAGCGACTTACCACGAAACAATACTTGATAGTAGGACGTGGTGCCGCTAAATCATTGTATTCAACATACATGCAAGCTTACATGTTGTTGATTGATACTTCTACAACCCACCAGATTGTCGCTGCTCCTACCATGAAGCAAGCTGAAGAAATTATGGGTCCGTTTAGAACAGCTCTTAGCCGTGCAAAAGGTCCTTTAATTCGCTACATGGTCCAGGGTTCTAAAATGACTGGGAATTTAACCCAGAAGCAGCTCTTGGCATCCACTAAAAAGGGTGTAGAGAATTTCGCAACGAATAGTCTATTGGAGATCCGACCGATGTCCATTGACAAACTTCAAGGTCTTCGTTGTAAATATGCCTCTGTCGATGAATGGCTATCTGGTGAAGTCCGAGAGGATGTAATTGGCGCCATTGAACAAGGGGCTTCAAAGAACGAGAACTATCTTATCATAGCTACTTCTTCAGAAGGTACAGCTCGTGATGGGGTGGGGGATACTATCAAGATGGAATTGGTGGACATTTTAGAAGGACGATACTTCAACCCACACGTGTCTATATGGTATTACCGATTAGATGACGTTCGTGAAGTTGCATATCCTGATATGTGGTTGAAAGCAAATCCTAATTTGGGTGCTACAGTGTCTTATGAAACATACAGAAATGAAGTAGAGCGTGCTGAAAATCAACCTGCAACAAGAGCTGATACTTTAGCTAAACGTTTTGGTATCCCAGTTGAAGGTTATACTTATTTCTTTGTGTATGAAGAAACAATTCCACATAGACCCCAAAACTTTGATGGTCTTGAATGCGCAATGGGTGCTGACCTTTCGCAAGGGGATGACTTCTGTGCATTCACATTTCTATTTCCACTTGGTCGTGGACGATTTGGTATAAAAACTAGATCTTATGTCTGCGAATCAAAACTTAAGAAACTAACTTCAGCGATGCGTAATCGTTATGATGAACTGATTGCCGAAGGAACGTTAATTGTAATGGATGGTGTTGTCTTAGACTTGAATAAAGTGTATGATGACCTAACTGAAATGATCTATTCACACAAATATATCGTATATGCATTTGGGTTTGACCCATATAATGCTCGAGAATTTGTGGAAAGATGGACCCGAGATAACGGTGAATTTGGTGTCGAGAAAGTTATTCAAGGTGCCAAAACCGAATCTGTTCCGATGGGTGAGTTGAAAAACTTGGCTATGGAACGTCTTCTCATATTTGATGAAGAACTAATGAAGTTTGCGATGGGTAATGCTGTCGCTATCCAAGATAACAACGGTAACTATAAATTGTCTAAAAAACGTGCCGATGAAAAGATCGATAACGTTGCGGCATTAATAGATGCCTGGGTTGCGTATAAACGTAACCTTGATTTATTCGTATAGAAAGGCCAGTATGAGTATATGAGTATTTTTACTGATGGACTGCAACATGCCTGGTCAATGTTTACCAACGATACTAACAAACCATCATTGGTAGAAACACAAACTCAATATCAACTTACAACGGAGCCAAGAGCATTAAATCCAAACAATGCCATTCCGTCAAGATCATATGCCAGATCATCAATTTCATCCATGATCTTTAACCGAATTGCTATGGATGCATCTATGGTTAAATTTCAACACGTCAAACTAGCTGCTGATAAGCAGAACCAAGAGGTTCAATATAACTCGGCGCTTCAACGATTGTTTGAAGTGGAGATGAATACGGATCAGTCTAGCACCGACTTCTTCCATGATTTGGTTTATTCTTTATTTGACGAAGGTGTCGTTGTGGCAGTTCCACTTGAGGCAACTGTTGACCCTATGCATTCTGACTCGTATGATATCAAAGCAATGCGAGTTGGTAAGGTCATCGAATGGTTTCCTACAAAAGTTCGAGTGAAAGTATACAACGAAAACAAGGGTGATTTCTCAGAGATTATTATCCCTAAACGAATGTGTGCGATCATTGAGAACCCATTAGCTAATATTCTAGGAACGGACAACCCTACCATGAATCGTTTAATTCAGAAATTATCAATTCTTGATAAACAAGATTTGGATTCTGTAGCAAACAAATGGAACATGATTCTCCAATTACCAGTTCCGGTCCGAAATGATATTAAGAAACAAGAAGCCGACGGACGCGTCAAAGATATTGAGAAACAATTGCAGGATTCCAATTTAGGGATTGCATATATTGCAGCAGATGAAAAGATTACTCAGTTGAATCGACAAATCAATTCTAATCTTATGGATGAGATTAAATATTTGACTGAAGAATTGCTTAGTCAGATCGGTTTGACAAAAGCTGTATTTGATGGTACTGCCACTGCTGAACAGATGCAAAACTATTATACGCGCACAATAGATCCAATTGTGACTAGAATTCAAGAAGAATTTCAAAGAAAATTTATCACGAAGACTGGCTATACCCAAGGTCATCGTATCGTGACATACAGTGATCCATTCAAGTTGGTTCCAACTAGTCAGTTGGCAACAATTGGAGATTCTCTTCTTAGAAATAGAATCCTTACTTCTAATGAATTCCGTGCAGTCATTGGTTACGGTCCTATGGATGATCCGATGGCAGATCAATTGTATAATCCTAACATTTCGGATTCTAGACAAGATGTGTCTATACCTGGGTCGGTCGAGTCCCCTGATGGTCAACAGTACTATGAGGAAGTACCTCAGTACAGTGAAGAGGATCTTCAAAATGGCGGCAAATAATGATGGAGGTAAATCGTATAATGGATAAACATCCCAAGTATGATTTCGCGGGTTATGTAACCCGTAACGACATGCGGTGTACCGATGGTGTCGTGATCCGTCATGGAGCATTCCGTGAGAATGATGGAAAGAAGGTTCCGCTTGTTTGGTCTCATGACCCAAGCACGCCTGAAAATATCATTGGTCATGTGTTATTGCACCATGCGGAGGATGGCGTTTATGGACAAGGTTATTTCAATAATACACCAAATGCCCAAAATGCCAAAGAACTTGTACAGCATAGAGATATCTGGCATATGTCGATTGGAGCTAACCGTATTAAGCGTACTCCAAATAATGACGTAATCCATGGTAACATCTATGAAGTATCACTTGTAGTTGCCGGAGCTAATCCGGGAGCTGTTATTACTGAAGTGCTAACGCACTCGGATAATCCCGATGAAGGAGAAAGAATCATTATGGAAAGTGATCAACTTTTACATTCAGCAAATGATGTCTTGCTAGGTCAAGAGCGAGTAAGTTTGTTTGATCGTATTCAACACGCAGATGATGATCAAGCAGCAGACATTATGGACGGTGTATTGGCGACTCTTAATGAAGACCAACAAGAAGCCGTTGCTATTCTTACAGAAGCTTCTGTAAACGAAGCCCTTGAAAACATGGAACAAACTGTGAACGAACAGTTTGATGAAGCTGTTGATGCACGTGTAACTGAAGTTCTTAATGAACTTGCTGAATCTGATGACGAAGAAGTCGATTCTGATACTGATTCAGATGACAACATTGAACAATCTGCCCTAGGAGGACAAACTATGCACTACAATGCATTCGAACAATCTGCACCTAATCGTGATGAAGAAATCCGTCATTCATTGACTGCTGCTCTTGAAGCCGCTCAGAAATCAGGCCGTAAAGTAGGTCAAGTACTTGCTGAAATGGAAAATGGTGACGTTCTTCAACACTCAATGAACAATATTGAATTGTTGTTCCCTGATCACCAACTACAAAATGGTGTTCAAGTAATTTACTCACCTAACACTGCTACAGAACATATTCTTAGCCGCGTAACCAAAGTTCCTACTGCGTTTGTTAAATCAATCATGACAGACCTTTCTGACTTGACTGATGAACAACTTCGCGCTAAAGGTTATATCAAAGGAACTGAGAAGAAAGAACAAATTCTTTCATTCCTTTCTCGTAAAACAGATCCTCAAACGATCTATAAAAAACAATCTATTGATCGTGACGATGCTATCGATATTGGTCAACAATTGAATGTTGCTGCATTCTTCAACCAAGAAATGCGTATCAAACTGAACGATGAAATTGCGCAAGCAATCTTGGTATCAGATGGTCGTCAAACAGGTGATGCGAACAAAATCAAAGAAGATCGTATTCGTCCAATTACAAAAGATGACGACTTCTACACAATCAAAGCAACTTACAATCCAAACATGCTATTGGATATCTTCCAAACAGTTGCGGAACAAAAGACTAAGATGCTTGGATCAGGTATGCCATCATTGTACATCAACCCGCTATTCTTGACAAAACTTCGCTTCTTGCGTAACAAGAACGAACAATGGGTATTCGGTGGACAACAACCTGCGACTAAAGAATATCTTGCTTCATTGTTCGGTGTAGCTGAAATCGTTGAAACAAACTTCTTGAAACCAGAAGAATTGATCATGGTCAACCTTGCTGACTACCAAATTGGTACTAACCGTGGTGGTGAAGTAAATACATTCGAACACTTCGATATCGACTACAACAAACAGAAATACTTGATCGAAACTCGCTTGTCTGGTGCCCTTACTCGTGCTAAAGCAGCAGTTTACTTCAAACCTGCAGCAGGTGCCGCAGCTGGACCTGAAGCTGCTCGTGCAGGAGTTCCTGGAGGATAAGAATGAAGTTCAGCGGTGAAGCTGGTTTTCGATTGAAAGATGTCGAGGTAGAACCTGATGTCTATGAACCACAATTGGTGTCTAAGATCATTAAGGGTGATGTCGTTCAGAATAGATACGGTCGTCAAAATGGGGACAAATCTACAATAGATAACATCACAATTACCAACCAGCTTTCTATCGTTGCCAATCAATTTCTTATGAAACATATTGCAAATCTGCTTTATGTTAAATTTCAAGGCGTGAAATGGAAAGTTGTATCCTACAACATAAAAGCGCCTAGAATTTTTGTGGATCTAGGAGGAGTCTATAATGAGCAAGAGAATGCTTATCCGGGATTGCATTCAGAAAGCAATAGCGAAAACGGGCGAGAGCTATAGTCTCTACTACAATCCCACAGGAAAGACGACATTGACATATCCTTGTATTATTTACAGGAGAAAAGCAATTCGTCAAAGACATGCAGACAATCTTAGATATCATACTCACGAAGAGTATCAGATTACTGTGATTGATAAGCGTGTTGAATCGCCAGTGGTAGAAGCTCTAATCGAAGAGCAATACTGCTATTACAATAGTGAATTCATTAGTGATAATATGAATCACACACTTATAACAATTAATACGGGAGGCTTATCAAATGGCTAAATTAGTATTTGACGAACTTGGAAAACGCTTTTATGAGACTGGTGTCTCTAATGCGGTTCTATTTGTACAAGCAGACGATGGATCATATCCTCGTGGGGTAGCTTGGAATGGTATCACTGCAGCGAATGAATCTCCATCAGGTGCAGAATCAAATGACCAATATGCTGACAACATTAAATACTTGTCACTTACTGGTGCTGAGAAATTTGAAGGTACTATCGAAGCATTCAGTTCTCCAAAAGAGTTTGATGAATGTGATGGTATGGCTACAATTGCTAAAGGTGTTACAGCACATCAACAAAACCGTAAAGCATTTGGCTTTGCGTTCAAATCAATTCTTGGTAACGACGTTAAAGGTAATGAATACGGTTACAAACTTCATTTGTGGTACGGATGTAAAGCTGCTCCATCTGAGCGCTCACATGCGACTGTCAATGACAGTCCAGAGCCACAAAACCCATCATGGAGTGTTACTTCAACACCTGTTCCAATTCCTGGTAAGAAACCAGCTTCTGTATTAACCATTACATCCACAGAAGTTGATGCTGCTAAATTGGCTAAAATTGAAGAAGCTATTTACGGAACAGAATCACGTGATGCGTATCTTCCAACACCACAACAAATTATTGCGATGTTGGCATAATTATTAATTAAAAAGGGGTATTCACAAATGTTAAAACAAAAAGTAAAGTATGAAGATTTCGATGGAAACATCCAAGACGAAATCCTATATTTCAATCTTAGCCGTATGGAACTTGTAGCATTGCAAGGTCGTTACGGAAAAGAAGATATGGCGAAATACATCGAGAAACTTATCGAAGATAAGAATCTTGAAAAGATGTACGAATTGCTTAATGATATTGTCCTAACTGCTTATGGTATTCGCTCTGAAGACGGTAAACGTTTCATCAAGAACGATCAAATTCGTGAAGAGTTTGTACAATCACTTGCTTATGAAGCATTGATTGAAGACTTCCACGATGAAACTCGTAAAGTATTAGAAAATTTCGTTACAGGAATTACTTCGCATATCCGTGGTTTGAACAAAGCAGAGAACGCTGTCTCTGCTCCAGCTTAATAAGGGTTGGCGTGTATATAATGCACGCCTCCTTTATTTTTAAATTTTTTGAGGTGTGAATATTATGGCGTCAGAGTTTTTGACATTGAGAATTGATGATGTTGAGTTATGGGATGATGATAAACAGGAATTTATTATTGAACCGGGTCGAGAAGTGACATTTAGATACACGCTTAAAAATCTTGACAAGTGGGAAACGAAACATGAAAAACGTTTCATAGATAATGTTGACAATATTGCCCCTGAGGACATATTAGATTTTATCCAATGTATCTGCGATCAAGACATAGACGTTACAAAATTATCACAGGAGAATTATAACGCTATCGTTGCATATCTACAACATACACCATCTGCTACAACATTACCAAAATCGCAAGGTTCTGCCGCAGCTGGATACAGTAGAAAGAAGATATTTACATCTGAGATAATTTATGCTCACATGGCATTGAATCATATTCCGTTTTCGTGGGAAGATAGAAATTTGAACAAGCTCATTATGTTATTAAATTGTGTTGGTTCTCTACAAGAACCGCCTAAGAAGATGACCAGAGCGGAAGCTATGGAAGAACATCGTCGTGTTATCATGGAACGTAGACGTCAAGAAGAACAGAGGAGGAAACTTGATTGAGTGATAAATACATTGCTATATCCTCCATTGATACTATCCAACATTTCGGAATCAAAGGTATGAAATGGGGAGTACGATCACGATATTTAGTTGATCGAGTAAAAGGGCATCATACGTATAAACGTGAATTACGTAATGCCAAAATCAAATATAAACAAAATCGACCAGAATTGTATAGTCGAGCTCTTAAAAAATCTGCAATCGCTGCTTTAGCTCTTGGTGTGGCAGGACGTAACGCCGATATGCTCAAATATGGGGTATCTGGAGTAGCAGGATCGTTTGCTTTGGATAAATTGACAGGGCGTCATGGAGCAAAAAGAGAGTACAAACAAGAGCGAAGAGACCTAAAAGACTCCTACAGAGAGTACAAACAATATCTAAAAGATAAACATAAACAAGACTTGAAAGAGGGGTAATATATGAACTATGATGATATTATCCAGCATCACGGCGTTAAAGGTATGCGCTGGGGTGTCCGAAAAATGTATGAGAACCATAAAGAAAATCTCCGATATAAATATCGAAAAAAAGGTCTTAGCGAAGAAGATGTTGAAAAGAAACTAAAAAGACGTTTGGCAGCAGAAAAAATAGGTCTTGCTGCCGCTGGTCTAGCACTTGCAGGATATGGTGTATATAAAGGTAAAAACTATCTCCAAGACGAATACCTCGGTAGAACGTTGAAAAAAGGGACTACTGTTGATACAGTTACTGCCGCTTCTAAGTTAGATAAAGATAGACCTATATATGCTGCTTTTGGTAAAGTCGATAAACTTAAATATAGGGGTATTTATGCCGAAGAACGTGCCGGAAAACGAGCTTTGGCCAATGAAGCTCAAAGAAAGATATATGGGCTTGGTAATCATGATAATGTAATGAAATTAAATGCTAATAAAGATATTAAAATAGCTCCTAATAAAACAGCCAGAGAGGTATTTTCAAATCTTTATAAAAACGATAAATCATTTAATAGAGCTGCAAATGAATTAGCTATATTTAGAGGTGGAGTCGCCAAGGGTGCTTATGATAAATTTAATGTTGGGTTGACTGGACGTCAATACAACGAATTTCACAAGAAACAAATTGATAAATTCTACGGTGCCTTGAAAGAAAAAGGTTTTAGTGGTGTCATGGATATGAATGATAAGAAATATTCAGGATATAATACAAAGAATCCAACTATTTTCTTTGACCATCAGAATTTAGGTTTATCTAAATTAAGTAAGATCACAACATCTAATAGAACTAAGGACGCTGCAATTGGTAAGGCTATTGTATATCCTAGAATAATTACAAATGAGTTTGCCCCTGCTATAGGTTTAGCTGGCGCTGCTGTTGCTGCTAAGAAGTTATCAGATGCTCGAAATAGAACCAAGACTCGAGAAAATGATGTTGAATATAATAGAAAGTATCGTAAGAAGGTATGATTAATTTTGATAATAAAGGATCCTTCGCCGATCTTGAAAAATTTCTTAAAAAGAATCGTAAGAGTTCTTTAGTTCCTCTTGGACAGAAAATAGTGGCAGCCTTAAGGGATGCTACTCCAAAAGATTCTGGTGAAACCGCTGATAGTTGGGATTATGTTATAAAACATACTAGTCGTGGCGAAGAGCTCGAGATTATAAATACCAATGTAAATGATAATGTTAACATCGCAATTATTATTCACTATGGACACGGTACTGGAACTGGAGGATATGTTCCTCCACAACCATATATCGATACTACAATCGATAAAGTTTATAAAGCTACTATTGATAAAATATTGAAGGAGTACTTACAATGACATATAATGCAGAAATTTCTTATACTCAAGACACTATCCAACATTTCGGAATTAAGGGTATGCGTTGGGGACATCGTAATCGTAAAGAGTATTTAACTAATAGATATATTTCAAAAGGTTATAATCCTAAAGCAGCTCGAGAAAAGGCTAAGAAACGTGTTAATACAGAAGGAAAACTAAAAAAAGCTGCGCTTATTGGTGGAGGCGTCGCTTTAGCTGGATTGGCTGCATACGGAGGGTATAAAGGTGTAAAACATTTGCAAGCTAAACAAGCTTTGCGTAAAGCAGAAAATGCTGCTGTACTCGCTAGAATTAAAGAAGGAAATAAAAGGCTAAGAGAACAAGAGAAAGAATTGCGTAATATGTGGGGGAAAGACCATGATAAAGGCGTTAGAATTCAAGAGCGATTTAAACAAAAAGCGCAGTTTGTAAATGCGTTTAACGCTGCAAATGCTTCTCAAAGTCATACTGGACGAAAGATTAAGGATGTAACTAATTCTATTTCTAAAAGTGAAATTGGTAATAGATCTAGAAAGTTATTGAACTAGTTAGGAGCGTAGTCTATGAATGATACATTACAACACTTCGGTGTAAAAGGTATGAAGTGGGGTCAACGAAATAGAGTGGCTCATTTAACAAATAAATATATGGCCAAAGGTTATGACAAAAACACTGCATACGCAAAAGCTATTCGAAGATCTAATGTCGAACGGAAGTTAAAAAAGGCTGCTATTGTAGGTGGAGTTGCTTTAGCAGCTTATGCTGGTTATAAAGGTGCAAATTATTTAATGTCTAAAAAGAAAATGGATGCTGTTAAATCTGGACTAGATACAATGAACCAAATTCGAGAATCCAACATGTTACCAAAGAAAGGTAAAATGGATAAAATTCGAGAAGCTAGCAAGAAATTAAAAGATAAGACTAGAGATATTCGTGTGAATAACACTAATAAAATTAAAGAAGCTAGCAAGAAAGTTACAGATCGAGTAAGAGAAGTTCACAGAAAAGATACTGAACGATTTGCTAGTCGGATGAAAGAATCTATGGAGGCAGAAGCGGCTAAGAAAGCACAAAAAGCTGCTAGCTTTAAAGATAAAAAGTCTTTGGGTCAAAAATTAAAAGAAATCTCTACTAATTTTAAGAACATTAATAAGAAAGCTAAGACGCAAACGGCAGCTATCGATGCTGCTAATAGTGATGCTTTGAAAATGTTCAAAGAATTATCTAAAAAGAAAGTATAGGTAAACTATGAGCGGATATGTAGATGAAAAAGTTGCTCGCGTCTCCTTAGATAATAAAGGTTTTACTAAAAACGTTGAAGATACTATTAATGCTTTGAATCGTTTGAAGAAAGCCTTTGATACTGTTAACGGAAAGTCTGCGGCGCAAAATATTGATTCTGATATGTCGGCGATGTTGGACACGATTTCAAAATCAACGACAAAATCGGAGGGACTACTATCTCGCCTTAAAGGAATTTTCCAAAAGAGCACCCAAGGAATTGATATGTCCGGTGCTGCTAAAGCTGTTGAGAAGATGAATGCGGATGTGGAGAATCGTACTTCTCGTACATCCGACATCTTGTCGCGTTTAAAAGGTATTTTCCAGAAGGCAGATAATCACGAAGGATTTCCAAACACTCTAAAATCCATTGATAGTCTCAACAATAAAATTGCTGTGTTTGATGCGTCTCCTTTGGCAGCAGCATTTGAGAAAGCAGCCAATTCTGTTAGCGGATCTATGACTGCTATGAATGTGGCAGTCGGGAATGTCTTGAGTGGTTTAATCCAGAAAGCCATGAGCTTCACAGGACAATTCTTCAGAGGTCCTATGGATGGTCTTGGTGAGTATAAAGACAAACTTGGTTCTATCCAAACAATCATGACGAATACAGAATGGGAAATCCCCGATTCATCAACACGTATGAGAAAAGTATCGGGTTCTTTGCAAGAACTAAATGATTATGCCGATAAGACAATTTATTCATTTGCGGATATGACTCGTAATATTGGTACGTTTACTGCTGCGGGTGTTAGTTTGGACAAAGCCGGAACAGCTATCAAGGGTATTTCTAACTTGGCAGCGGCATCTGGCTCAAATACTCAACAAGCGTCTACCGCAATGTACCAGTTATCTCAAGCATTAGCTGCCGGTAGAGTAGGTCTACAAGACTGGAACTCTGTAGTAAATGCTGGTATGGGTGGTAAGTTATTCCAAGATCGATTAACACAAACTGCTGAAAAATTAGGTCATGCTCGAAACATGACCAAGTCATTTCGTGAGTCACTTCAAGATGGTTGGTTAACAGCAGATGTATTGTTGGAGACTTTGCGAGAGTTCTCAGAAGATCAATCCATGCTTGACGCTGCAACAAAAGTTAAATCATTTGGTCAATTAGTAGATACTGTTCAGGAATCTATTGGTTCTGGATGGGCGACTACTTGGGAATATTTCTTGGGTGGATTTGAAGAAGCCCGAGATATGTGGACCAAGATTGGTGAAGTTGTAAACCCATTCTTTAATGACGACCAAGGTACTTATAAAGATGCGGTCACAGGAATGACTCTAAGTCTTGGTAACTATCGTAATGCCTTATTGAAAACTTGGAAAGACATGGGTGGACAGCAAAGTCTATTTACATCCATTTCAAATAGTTTCGAAATTGTATTCAAAGCTTTAACTAAATATCGTGAAGGTTTCCGATCCGTGATTGGCGATTATAAGACGAATGCCCAAGTATTTTACAATTTTACCAAAACAATTGAAAATATCACCAATGCCTTAAAGAATAATCTGTTACTTTTCAATACATTTGAAAGTATTGGTAAAATGATGGGTCAGGTATTTCTAACAATTGGTTTTGTTCTAAAAACATTAGTTAGTGGTATGAAATCTGTTAGTGATACCTCAGGAAGTATCTTATTACCAATAAGAACTGCCGCCGAATCTATATCCAGATTCTTAGAAGCTATTCGTAGTAGTACAAACGCCCACCTTATATTCTATAATTTAGGTAAAACTATATCTAACGTATTCAATATTATTGTTACATTAGGTAGAATTGTGATCTTTATTATCAAAGATATTCTAAAAGGATTTAATTCATTTGGTGATAGTAAAGGTTTAGTAAAAGTTGCTATATCATTGGCTGATGTCACTGGTAAAATGCTCAAATTTGTTCTAGCTATAGAGAAATTTGTTCTAGCTTCTAACAAGTTTGAAATTATAGGTCAAACTATTAGTAAAGTTGTCCATGCTATTGGAACTGTTTTAGGAGGATTGTTTGCAAAACTTTCAGGATTAGCAAATCCATTTGGAAACGCAGAATCTATTTTTAATGGCGCTGCGAATATGTTTGGTAAAATTGGAAGTAAATTAGCATCTGCTATTACGGGTATAGGTTCTAAAATATCGGGAGCATGGGATGGTTTAATTGATATTTTCAAATCAGGATATGAAGGTCTAAAAGACGCATTTGTATCATTTGATATTGCAAGTATTATAAAAGCTATTATTGGTTTATTCGCCCTCGATAAGTGGATAGCATTTAAGAGTTCAGATACATCCATATTTAATACCATATTTGACAAGGTAAAAGGTGCATTTGAGAAATTTACTGGCGATGGTAAGAAGATGGTAGAAGATGCCGGAGGCGTATTAGATACGTTTAAGAACAATCTTAATATGTTCTCACAAGGTGTTAAAGTATGGTTATTAGTAGGTATTGCAAGCGCTGTATTTCTATTGGCTATATCTATATCTAAATTATCTAAAATTGATATGAAAGATTTATCAAAAGGGTTAATAGGTATGGGTGCCGCTATGTTTGGATTGATGAAATCCATGAAAGTATTAGGCGCTATATCTGCTCTACCAAAAGGGGCAATAGGAACTATGATCGGATTTGCCATTGCTATTCGATTGTTAGCTGGTGCTATGATGAAATTAGCACAAATACCACAAGATGATTTAGCTACAGCAATTACAGGATTATATGCTGCCATGATTGGGTTAGTTAAAGCCATGAAAGCCATGGATAAACTCAAAGGTGGAGAAAAGAATATTTTCAAAATGATTGCTATTGCATTTTCAGTTCGAATTCTAGTTGGTGCATTGAAGAAAATATCCGAAATTGGTATTGAACAATTGATTCCTGCTATGATTGCATTAGAAATTTTAATGTTAACTTTAGTAAAAGTTGTAAAATCATTGGAAAAAGTTGATATCAAACCAACAGCTATTAAGTCATTAACTGTATTAGCATTCTCTTTACGAGTATTAATATGGTCCGTTGCTAAATTAGCTAAATTAGATATTGAGAAGATGATTCCATCTGTTATTGCTATTGGCGTCTTATTAATGACATTAACCAAATCGGCTAAGTCTCTGAATGAGGTTAAAATTAATACATCCGCAATTATGTCGTTGCTAGTGTTTTCTATTGCTATTCGATCTTTAGTGAAATCGGTTTCTATTTTAGCACAGTTAGATATTATAGCTATGGCTTCATCCGCTGCTGCTGTATCTGTGTTATTAGTTTCATTAGCTTCCGCCGCTCGAATAATTCAAGAAGTAAAAGTTAATAAATCGGCATTAGCTGCTTTAATAACATTTTCAGCGTCACTATATATTATTGTGAAGGCCGTAGAAGTATTAGCAAATATACCAGTTATGTCGCTTGTTAAGGCTATGGGTGGAGTAGAATTATTGTTAGCGTCTCTAATAGCCGCTAGTTATATTATACAAAAAGCCAAACCTAAAATGAGTGCAGCACTTGGTATTGCGGCAATAGGTGGAGCTATATTCTTAATTGTTAAAGCTATAGAACCTCTATCAAATATGTCAATCGGTCAAATACTTAAAGGTATCATTGGCGTTGATGCTATTATGTTATCTCTCATTGGCGTATCTATGCTGATGAATAAGGTTCACTTGAACCTACCTGCGGCGGGATCGTTATTGATTCTTACTGGCATATTAGTTCAGATAACATCTAGTCTCGCTCGATTAGCGGTATTTGATTGGGGTAGTCTTATGGCAGCCGCTGCCGCAATGAGCGGTGTAATGATCGCCATGGCATTTACTGTTAAGATTATTAATGGATCTGTAGATTCATTATCAGATCTGGTATCATTACAATATGTATTCAATTCATTTGGTAGTGTGTTATATGCTATCGGTGCGTCACTCGAACAAGTAGGTAAACTATCTTGGCAACAAATGCTCGTTGGTCTTGGTGGTATAGCTGGTGTTATGATTGCATTAATTGGTGTGACCTATGCTATTAAACGAATTGACTTAGATTTACAAACACTAAGTGGTTTGGCGGTGTTCGCAGGTGTGTTATATGCCATCGGTACTGCTCTAAGTCAAGTCGCTGCTCAACCATGGCAAGGAATCGCAGCTGCAACCGTTGCTATCGGAGTTACTCTAGGTTTATTGGTTGGTATGTCTATCTTGCTTGATAAATTTGGGTCCTTTGGAGGATCCGCTCAATTATTAGTTCTTGCCGCAGGACTAATGGCGATAGCTGTACCAATTATGTTATTATCAACCCTTAACCTTGTTGCTGTCGGAGTTGCAATGTTAGCTCTTGCTGGTAACTTGGCAATCTTATTGGCTGCTGGAGCTCTCGCTCAATTAGTAGCGCCTGGTTTGGCAGCGTTATCTGGAGCTTTGATAACCTTTGGTATATCTTCTCTGATGGCTGCTACATCTGTATTGATTGCTGGTGCTGGTTTCTTGGCATTTGTTATGGGTATTAAGGAATTAGCTGCTATTGCTCCTCAGGCGCTACAAACTGTTGTTGACGGATTTGTAACATTTATTAAAGCTATAGCCGATAATGCGCCAACCATTGTAACATCATTGGTAGCAACAATAAAAGCCGCTATTGCTGGTATTGTAGAATTGATACCATATTTAGTATCTGCCGGATTACAATTGGTTATTGGTTTATTGAATGGTATTCGAGATAATGCTCCTAAACTAATAACTGCTGCAGTCGAGATGGTTACTGAATTAGCAAAAGGCATCGTAGAAAACCTTGATATATTATTGACTGTTGCCGTGGAGGTTGCGGTTCAATTTATCCAAAGTTTAGCCAATGCTTTAATGGGTGTTCAAGATAAACTTATTCCAGCATTAACGTCATTGTTTATGGTTATAACAACCATCTTGGTAACGTTAATTAAAAACCTAGCTGGGCCTATACTAAGTGCAATAGCCACCGTTCTTGGCCCAATTCTACAATTAATCGTCGGATTTATTACAGAATTAGCACCGGTGCTCACTCCAATAATTCAGATTATTGGTGATGTATTGAGCGTTCTCATTGAAAATCTCCCTGCCATTTTGCAACCAATCGCTGAAACAATTCAAGTTCTAGTAGCTGGTATTGTGGCTGCTCTAGAGATTCTTGCTCCAGTAGTTACTTTGATGATACAAGGTATTATAATTATAGTACAAACATTAGCTCCTGTTATACAGGCAGTTGTAGATGCAATTGTTGTTGCCCTAAACATTTTAGGTCAAATATTTACTACAATTGGTGAAGTCATCAAAGCAGTAATTCAAGGCATTGTTGATATTGTTAATGCTATTGGCGGTATTATTACCGCAGTATTTAGTGGTATCCAAGGAACACTTGAAGCTCTTGGTGGAGTATTTGAATCAGTTGGTTCAGGTATTAAGACTGCTATGGAAGGTGTTGGTACCGTTGTCGAATCTGTTGGTACAGCTATCAAGACAGCTCTTGAAGGTGTTGGTAAAGTATTCGAATCCATTGGTAATGCAATTAAATCAGCATTAGATGGTGTAGCCAATATTATTCGTTCATTCGGTGATGCTGCTAAGAGTGCCGGTGAAGGCTTTAAACTATTTGGTGAAGGTGCAAAACTACTTTCTGAAAACGGTATGGGAGCTGCTGGAGGTATTGCGGCTATTGCTGGTGCTGTGGCTGGACTTGGAGGTTCTGCATGGGCCGGTAACTTACAAGGATTTATCACTGACATTGAGAATCTCGGTAAAGCAATCAATACTCTTGGTGGCGCTTCTGGAAACTTGTTACTCCTTGCTGCCGGTATGTCACAATTACAAGGATCTATTGGAACTATTTCTGGTACGATTCCTAGTGTTAATAGCGCGTTTGAATCTCTAAGTGGAAGTCTCGGAACTATTTCGGGGTCTATTGGTCCAGTGGCTAGCTCATTCCAACAATTAGCCACACCAATTCAACAGTTACAAGGAAGTTTAACAATTGTTGCCGGAGCATTTATGCTATTCACAGCACAAATTGGAGGTGTCCAAGCCTTACTCGACGGAATTGTCAACAGTTTCACAAACATTCAAAATGGTGTCACTTTGGTGGGAACTGCTATTGGTTCTTTACCAGCATCATTCGATTTATTTAACGCATCTCTAGGAAATGTTCAAACAACCCTAACAAACTTCGGAACATCACTAACAGATTCTGCTACTGGATTTGGTAAGATGGGAGAAGCTGCTACATTGGGAATGACAGCTATGAATGATGCTGTTCTAAATGGAATGGTTATTGTTCAAGGTACTATGACAACGTCTATTGGTCAATTGGCACAAGCAGTTACTGATGGATTTATCTTAGTCCAAGATGCAACAACAAATTCAATGAACACTGTTCGAGATGTTGTGTCTCAGAACATGGATACTGTTATGGGCACTATTAAAGAGCGAATGACTGAAGTTGCGAACCAAATGTCAAGCTCATTGGATCAAGTTATGAGAACGGTTACGGACTCTATGAGTAGAGTATCCTCTACGATCCAAACCAATATGTCGCAGATTAACAGTAATATTCAAAGTTCTACTAGTCAAATAAAAGGAACATTTGATCAATTTGCTTCAAATGCTCAGAATACCATTAAGACAATGATGTCAACAATTAATAGTAGTATTCAAAGTGGTATGCAGACGGCTAATTCAACTGTGAATAGCAATATGAATAGCATCATGTCAACTATTTCTAGTTACAATGGTACTGCTAAATCAAATGGATACAATGTTGGTTGGTATATTTCTGCTGGTATTGCAGATGGTATTTGGGCTAATGTTGGTTCGATCGAATCTGCTGCTCAACGAATCATCAACAAAGCAAATGAAGCGGCTAGAGCTGCTGCTAAAATTCATTCACCATCACGACTATTCGCAAGTTCCGTTGGTAAGTATATTCCTCAAGGTATTGCTATGGGTATCGATAAAGAGATGCCTAAGTCGATCCAACAAATGCAGGATACATTTAAGAATGGATTTACTGCAGCTGCTGATGATGCTGTGAAACACGGAAATGCAATGGCGGAAGCTGTTGCTGGTGCTGTAAACCAAGTTGGTGATATGTTGGATGTTGCCGTTGATGACATGAATTATACTCCAACTATTACTCCGGTTATTGACTCATCTAATCTAGATAAGTTTAAACCAAAAGATTATGGATTGAATCTTGGATCTGCCACTCGAGTTCCTACCCCAGTATATTCTCCTGGAAGTAGCTCTGGTCAAACCACAACTGTTAATACTGATAATTCTACAAAAGAATACAATATTAATGTGTCTGTTGATAATGGTGGACACCCAATTAATCCTAAAGAACTTGCAAAACAAGTTCAAGAACATATGAAACAATTCGATGATGAAAATCGAAGAGGAAGAGGCGAGGAGGTACTCTGGTAAATGGTGATGAAACCGGGTTATTTCATGTTCGATGGAGTTAACTCCGAAGAACTAAACATCTTTATCCAGGATCGGCCAGATATCGTGGCTCCAAAGAGACGTGTCTCTTTTATCGCACCTAATGCTTTCGAAGGAGAGTTGGCTTATGACGATGATGGTTATGAGCCAACCGAATTCGAGCTTAAGTGTTTCTACGATGGACGATTAGATAAAGATAATCATACTTCTTTATCTGACGCTAGGAATAATATTTATACATTATTCAACCAAGGCGTTGGAGAATGGGTAGTATTTATACCGTATTTCGATGAAAATCATGAGTATATGGTGATATTAACCGAGCTTACTTTTGAAAATAAGTATTATTACGAAGGATGTATTTCATTCACGGCTAAGTTGAAGTGTCAACCATACAAATACGTGAGAGATTCTCCTGAAATTAATGTTTCTAATGGATATTTGTTAACAAATCCGACCCAATACATTGCTAGACCGCTTGTTTCATTTACTGGCGTTTATGGACAATTGGATATTCGTATTGGTGATCGAACATTATCCTTAAGAAATCTTAATAGAGAAAACATATACATTGATTGTGAGACGTATTCTGTTTATGCGAAGGATCGTAGTCTTATTACCAACTTTAATAACAAGACTATTGGTAAAGATTTCTTTGTTCTTTATCCAGGTAAGGATCCACGAAATCGATTGACGATTACAAAACCAGATGGCGCTGCTCCACAATTGATAAAACTTAAACCTAACTGGAGGGTTCTTGTATGAGACCTATTTTATACGAACAAGATGAAACTCTGTTTCGTACTAATGGTATAGGCATCCTCCATGACGCGGAGGAATGTAAAGTTACCGAAGCTCGAAATGGAAAATTTGAGATTGAATTGGTATACCCTCTTCAAGGAGAGTGGATAACTGATATCGTTCATAATCGGATCATTTTGTCAAGACCAAATGACTATGATCAACCACATGCATTTCGTATTTATGAAACTGCTGTTGATTTAGCAGCAAATCATATGACTGTAAAAGGGGTTTCTATAACCGATGATCTCGCTGGAAACGTTGTTAAACCATTCACAGTTTTAGGTGCAAATCCTAATAGTGCATGGTCAGGTATTCGATCTGCTGCATTGGATAATATCCGATATCGATTCTGGTCTGATATTAGTGCTATACATCCATTCGAGGTATCAGAAGCACAAAATGTTTGGGCAACTCTTGTTGGAGAGAAGGAATCTCTCGTAAGCGTTTTTGGCGGTGAAGTTAAACGTGAAAATGACTCTATTTATCTTTATCGACGAAGAGGTACTGATCATGTAACTACCATTAGACCACGTAAGAATCTTAAAAACATTAAGATTACTACAAATATGGTTGGTAAGTTTACTCGTATTTTACCTTATGCCAAATATACTCCAGAAGGAGAAAATCAACAAGAACAAACGATCTATGGCGATGTTATTTATTCGGATCATTACAATGATTATTCTGTTAAACGAATTGTACCGATTGATATTTCTAAGAAATTCAATGATTACAAACAACAACAGAAAGCTAGTCGTAAAGACCAATTGAAAGCCGATCGGGAAAATAACAGAGCAGTCGATGCCGCCCGAAGATCTGCTGAAGAAGCTCGACGAGAACAGCTAGAGATCGATCGTGAAGCAGCCAGAGAACGCCGATTTGAAGAACGTCAAGCCGCTAGGGCTTCTGCCAGAGTAGCTGCTCAAGAAAAACGTGCGGCTGCTAAAGCTGCTCGTGAAGCTAATCGTGGTATTAAGAAGTCTAAAGCCCAACGTGCTGCTGAAGCTGAGGCTAGATATCAAGCTAGAGAAGCTGCATATCAACAAAAAGAAGCAGAACGAAATGCGAAGTTCCAACAACAGGAAAAAGATCGTCGTGCTAAACGTGCTGCTGCTAAACAAGCTAAAATTGATAAGAAGAATGCTAGAGAAGCTGAGAAATCTGCTCGTAAAGCTAGACAGGATCAGATCAAAGAGAGTACTAAGATTGTCATTACGCCAGCGATGGTTACGGCAGAAGCGGCTAACTATTTCGATGAGAATCCAACAGTGGATGTTCCAAATATCAAGATCGAAGTTGATATGATCCCATTACAAGATACAACATCTTGGGAGAGATCAATGCTTCGTAGTCTTGAAAAGATCAAGTTATGTGATACTATTGATGTCTATGTCAAAAAGATTGATGCAGATGTTACAGTTACCGTCAACGAGATCGAGTATGATGTCTTAAGCGAACGGATTATCAAAATCGTAGCAACTTCCGATGGGAACAATTCATCAAGTCTTGCTGAAGCGCAGCGAGCTGAGTGGAAAGATCATACCCAAAAAGCTATCAGTGATGCGTTCTTCGATATCGACAATTCTGTTAATAAAATCCTTACCTCTGCCAACGGTAAAAACCAAAACTTCTATGGACCAGACGAACCTCCTGCGGATATGGCCAAGGAGAATGATATTTGGTTCAAAGAAGTAGCTGAGGGCGAAATTGATATGTATCGTTTCGATGGAACTCAATGGATATTGTTAATGCCACATGACTTTGGGGAACAACTAGAAACGAAGATAAACGATCTTAGGACAGAGATCCAAGAATCCCTTGATGAATTCGAAGAATCTCAAGAAGATTTAAAAAATCAATTAGATGGAGTTGCAATTGATGCTCAAGCGGCGGTTGAAGAATTTGCAGATGAATTTAACGCCGAAATTGCAAGTGCCAAATCGGCGTTAGATACCGTTAAGAAAAGCTTCGAAGCGGCCAAAGCGGATTTCAACAATAAAATTGCGGATTTATCCCAAAAGCAACTTGCGGATAAGTCGGCCCTTATTCAACAGACTCAACGAGATATTCGTCAACTACAGGACGGTATTACTGAGAAATACAATAATCTTCGGATCGGTACCAACAACTTGATTCGTAATAGTATCACAATGCCGCCTACTGATTTTAGAGGGTGGACCGTTGCTAATGGAGAGACATTTAGATTATATTCAAAAGATCTAACTGTGTTGAAGATCAACTCAGCATCTCGAGTAGCATTGTCTTTAAATCCTCCAGAATCTAATATGGTGAAATTGAGACCAAATCAAGATTACATTTTCTCATTCTATGTGAAATCTTCAGGCGGCGGTCAAGTCGTTTATCATAGTCGTTCCGCTACTGATATGAAGTTAATTGCGTATGATCCATCTTTTAACAACGGATGGAATGTTACTCGTGATTGGGAAAGACACTGGGTTAAATTTAGAACACCTAGTAACTTGTCAAATCCTAATGCTATCCTTGGAATTATTAATAAAGATAGCGGAACCAATACGATTTATACGGCAGCATGGCAATTAGAAGAATCACATATTCTGTCTGACTGGCATCCTAATGATACCGATTTGGAAGAAGTTATTGGCGAGTATAAACGATTGATTGATCGGAATCTCACGACACTTCAAACGACTGTTGGTAAATTGGGAGAGAATGTTACAAATGTTAAAACATCTATCGATCAGACTAACAGACAAATCGAGTTAAAGGCTCAAGAAATTACAGGCTTAAAGGGTCAAATGACTCAAGCCGAAGCAACTTTAAGAGCTTTGCCTGCTCAGATTACCGCTCAAGTAAACACAGCAAAAGAAGATGCTATTAATGGGTCTAAAAGTTACACAAATGCTCAAATTAAGGTAGCCGAAGGATCTATAGCGCAACGTATTACTTCCAATTTAACTGGACAAGTTAACGGTATTATTTCATCAAGTATTACACAAACGAATGGTGCTATTCGTCAAGCTATTGCTTCAGCTACTGAGAATGCTGTTGGGACTGCTAGAACTAATGCACAAACAATTGTGAATACTGCAATTGATGGTATTCGTACGAATATCCGTCAAGTGGAAACCAAGATACCTAAGAAATATGGTGGACGTAACTATCTACAAGGTACTGATAAGACGCGTCATTCTGGATCATATACGTTAAATCCTGACGGGTATTCGGTTATTTTTGGGTATAATACTGTTGGTAATAAGACCCTTAAAGAATTAGGTATTCCTCAAAACGCAAAGCTAACTCTTCAATATACTGTTAAATTTGTGTCAAATGTAACAAACGCTAGAGTTATGCCCGAGTTATATACGGATGATGGCGCATATTTACAAGGATTTAATGGGGTTGTACCTGGATATTCAAATCCTTTGGATATGAATATTAGCGGTTCTTCTCCTACATTCAGAATTGGTTATATCACCCTTAATGACAATGCTTGGAACCGTTGTAATCAGATTCGTTTCCGTGTTGACCGGTCGAATAATGTCCCATTCGAAATTACTCAGTGTATTCTATATTCTGGTGATATGGTAATTGACTGGGTGAGTGCTGTCGAAGATACATTCATTGAGAATGGTGGTACGAACCTTCTTAAGAATGGTCACTTCATGAAAGGCATTCAAGAAAATCAAAAACTAACCACAACGCATTGGGATGTTAATAATGTTACCGGATTTACTTACAACTATGATCATGGATTTAACAACTTTAAGCGTAAAGGTATTATCCATGCCTATGGTACTCCTAATGATTGGACATGGCTTGGACAATGGGTCATGGAACCCGTTAAAAAAGATGAACCACTAACTTTATCGTTAGACGTGGCAGTGGATGGGGTGCTAGATAGAAATAAAGACGCGATTAAACTGGAAGTATTTGGTTATTATATGGATGGAACCAATGAGATTCGTGAAGGGGTGGCTTCAATAGTAAAGGGGTCACATCTTGAATTGGCCGGAATTACTTCGGGTAATCGTTATATGCGTCGCATTGGTAGAACCCTCATAGCAAAACACGACTATCATAAACTATATGCGAAGGTCACCTTTGTACCCGCCATCTTGGTCAATTTGTATATCACACGAGTTCAGTTAGAACGTTCTAAAGTTGTGAATGACTTCAAGGAGCATCCTGAAGACCTTGATATTACAACTAATGCAAAATTCCAAGCTGTCGAACAAACTCTTAATATGTATAAGAGGACTATTGGTGAGACTGAGAATGGCGTTGCTACAAAAGTGGCACAGATGGTTATGACAAACCAATCATTCCAAACAACAATTACCAATGCCTCATCTGCAAGTACAAACTTGGTTCTAGATACTGAGACATTTGCTGGAGCAGTAGCTAATTTCAATCCCGGAGAAAATGGTAAACAGCGCGGAGCCTTTCCTGGTGTATATGGTAAAACCGAGTATACAATGACTGTTCCTAAATCAGCAAATAACTCTGGATATAGTTATGTGACACTTCCCGTGGTAATGTCGCAAGTTAAACGTGGTGAGGTGTACACTTGTTCATTTAAAATCAAGTTAAATCCTGCGCATGACACTCCTGGAACTAGTGAGTATTACATCGCGTTGAAGAATAATCAATCTAATGTAGTAGTGAACTATATTCATTATACAGGAGCCAGAGTCCCTCGTACAGGATCAAATAACCCATTTACAGACTGGTTAACAGTAAATAAAACATTTACTGTTGGTGCAGATGTGTCGTTAGAATCACCTGGTCTGTTACCTTTTAGTATGATTATTTATGGTTCTGGCGAAATCAAAATCAAAGAAATTATGATGGTTCGTGGTACTGTGATTAATGAATACACACCAGCAACTGGTATATCTTCAACTATTGTGAAACAATTGAGTAATTCATATGCAGTTCGTGTCTTATCAGGACCAAATTCATTGGCGACCGAGATCAATGCTAATACTAATGGTGTTCGTATCAAAGGTAAAAATATCGAGATTGATGGGAATACCCATATTACTAATGGTGTTATTGATGAAGCGATGATCAAAAATGGGGCTATTAGTACCGCGAAGATTGCTAACGCTGCTATTGACAGCGCGAAGGTTAATAAGATAGACGCTGGTAAAATTACTGGCAAAAATGCAAATTTGATTGATTTGGATGCTCTTATAGGACGGATTCAATATATATTTACTAGAGGCATACTTATTGGTAATGAAACATATATGTATATGAATAATGGGATATTGAATATCAACCATAGAGGTTCTAATACCGACGAAGTAATGCTACAAATAAACGGTAGAATGCAAGGTGGTACTAGAATATTTGGTAAAGCCTCTGATCGTACAAATTATACGACAGTAATGACAAATGTTAATCAAAATAGTCCGATTTATTCAAGAGATTCTAGTGGATATTCTACCAATGACTGGGTTACGGTATATGGTGTTAGATGGATGGGGATAGTTACGTTTAGTGGTAACACACACGCCATGACTAACACAGGCGCATATTTATATGTGGATGATGGATCTGGAAGTCCAAACCACTTATGGTATATTCCATTATGGAAAGCCGAAAGAAGTCAAGGATCTAGTCTTGAGTATAATTTTTATAATGGTTATATAGCGCCCGAAAAATCATATTATAGAGTATTTCGTGACTACAAACCCAATTGGTAATATAATGAGGTATAAAATGGAAGATAAAGAAATTTTAGAAAAAATGTTGACAAAAATGTCCAATCAACTATTGGTTGTGACAGTTGAGAAGTTTGAGGCAGAGGCGAAAGCAGAAGGTTATTTAAATCAAGTAACAGGTCTGCAAAAACAATTGGAAGAAACTCAACGAGAATTGGATATTATCAAATCTCAAACAGGGGCTTCTATAGAAGAAGTCAAACCGGAAGATCTCAATCTTCCACCGCTTAATAAATAGAAAGGGGCTAACTTATGAGCTCATTTAAAATTAGAAGTCACTATCATCTCTTTGATCCGAACGGAGAAGTTGAAAAAACTTTGTTCGAGTTATACACTGATACTCCAACAAACCTCATCAGTGTATATTTGCCCGGAAAACATACAGTAGATGATAACAACCACGCAGATTACGTAGACAAATGTATGCGCCAATTCCACAAAAAATATTTTGCAGAATGGGAAGTCCAGGAAACTGCTAAGAAAGTGGATGCGCTTGAAACGACTATTCGTACTTCGCAAGAAGAAAACAAACATCGCGACGAGTTTATTGAAGCCATGGTTCTCAATACAATCATGTCTGACAATGTTCACTATGGAGTTGTCTATAAGAAACTTGCTGCTCTTCTTCCTAAACTTCAAGTTGGGAAGACTTATGAGCGAAATGAAATCGCCACATTCTTCGATGAATCTCATACTGAGATTTCTGAAGAAGGTAAATTGATTATTGTCCAATTTAATCAAGAAATGGTTTATAATGGCGAACCTCTATCCTCATTTATGAATGACGGAGAATGGGGCCAAAATGGTAAAGCAATTGCTTGGCCATTTAAAATTTCGTAATTAAAAGGAGAATTAATATATGTATACTAACACTGTACGATTGCCATATACCCTATGGTATGATGGAAAAGATAAGACTTTCCGAATGGATATGACTGCCATTTTACCAGAAGAACATTACGAAGATGGTAAAAAATATATCGGTAAAATTCGTAATGTACAAGTTGGCGGGTATAACGTAGATGGAGATATCCAGCCGCCTCCAGCCGGCGATGGTGGTTATTTGGATGTATCCGAATTTGCTACTGCTGTTTATAATGAACAAAAACATTATGTGGATATCACGTTAAAATCATTCTCAACTTTCAATGCTGATGGTGAGATCGCGCTTTATATCGATTTTGAAATGTACACTGGATTTGAAGAATATATTTCAGACAGTTCTTATCGAAAGAAAGAAGTACATATCATTATTCCTATTCGATCACATGAAAATCCATCTAAGGATCCTGGACGATTCAATAACGGTATTGGAATTGATAGAATGGATGTTCGAAATGGTTTCGCCCACACAATTGGTGCTAATGAAGAACCAATTGTATTTAGCTTTGATCTAATTACGCGTGATATAACCGATGAATTCATCACGAATGGTCAAGCTCTGGATATGGTAAAAACCAAAGCCGTTGAAAGTGCTAGTTTAGTTGCAAACGATTCTGGTCTAGGACTTTCTTTGAACTGGAAATCCTTTGGACAATTATCTTGGGATAATTTGAAGCAATATCTTGGTGGCTCAAATCCTACAGAAGATGTTTTGTCAATGTTGGACAATGCAGACTTAAATAACAATAATAGATTAACTAGTATTATTGCCCTAGGTTTGAAAACTAACATTAGTGTTCAGGAAAATGGTTCTAAAGATATTGATGTTAATTTTACTACAACTTATTATGATTCAGAAGGAAATAATCCTACTACTAGAAACTATACACTATTCACCATTCCTCGATCTCTTCTTGGAGGTGAAGGTGGGACGGTAGATACTGAATCTATTAAAAATAGTATTTTAAGTGCTATTCAACAACAACTCCCAAATTCCGCGACAATCAAACAAGAAATCCTAGCGGATGTGAACCTTCGTATTCCTGATAAAGAGTCTCTTACGACTAGTATCATTAACCAATTTTTAAATACTAATTTCCTTCAAAAGGCAATGAATCTCGGTACTATATCTGCGCATGATATCAATGAGTTGCTATTAAATGGTCCATACGAATCAAATGAAGTAACAAACACCATCTTAGGAAATTTTGAAGAATGGCGAAAACACATTATATTCATTAAACATGATGATTATTATGAAGTAGCATATCATTCCACAGATTTAGCGCCTCGAATGCTATTAAAAATTCCATTCTCAGAGCTTCGTGAAGCAACTGGAGGAGCTATTACTCTTGATAGTATATTAGAGGCACTTAAGGACGATACGAAAGAGAATGTTCTCACACAAATTAAGGAAAAACTCAGTATTGTTAATACGGATACGCTTAAACATGAGCTACTAAATGCGTTACCAGCTAAAGATGATTATGCTTTATCATATGATGGAGTAAGCTTGTATTTAACCAAGACAAATGACTCATCATATATGAAATCAGTTCAGATAACACCAGAGATTAATATTGACAAAATCAATGCCGATGCACTAACTTCTAAACTGAAACCGGAATTAGACAAATCATATTATTCTAAGCAAGAAGTAGATCAATTGATCCAACAACTCAAACATGAATTGATGTCCGAAGATCATGCAGAAGAACATCCTCAACAATAAGGATAATCTCTAATGAAAAAATCGGAAATTATTTTATGGGTTATTAGCATACTCTCATTTGTGGGTATGCTAACCCTTTTATTTTTAGTATTGACATTGATGAATCATCTCGCAGAGTATAAAGGACACTATTATGAACTGTTGGATATGATCAGTCAATTGAACAACAAAATTCACTATCCCGGAGGATAAACTATGATTATTATTGAAGATGGTCAGTTATATCACACAGATGATCATTCGGATACACTCCAACATTTCGGAATCAAAGGTATGAAAT
>FLRY01000930.1_pt1 | contig 39596 bp, 60 predicted proteins | sample 1550471 | NCBI WGS metagenome assembly FLRY01 (sample SAMEA4031759, study PRJEB14383) | metagenome | biome: human; feature: oral; material: saliva | place: Philippines | collected 2014
CCTATTTCCTACGTACTGCATCGGCGGATTTAGAGCCCCGGCCTTACCACCGGGGAGTTGTTCCTACCGCCACGTTCTGTGCTCGTTTGGTACTGCATTGCCGGAGTTAGGAGGCCTCGCGCTCTACCCTGAGACTCGCATCGCCTTGTACCCGACCGGCCGTCTTTACCTTTACCGTTTCAGCCCCGAGATTCCGTTTCGACCATCACCGCCTGGCTCGCAGGCGTCTAAGCAGTTGCATTCAGGGGCTTCGCATTCATCGACAGCTACGCCGCCCGGCGGGCTGCCTCGCTGTCGATGGAGTGAACTATACGCGCCTGGCGCAGCACTGTCAATACCATGCGATCACGCGCCACTCACCGGTCGACACACGGAGGCGTCACGCGCGTGTACACGGAGCAATCACAGGGGGGCACACGCCGCGTCGGAGGTCAGGCAACCGCGATCCGCGAAAGCTTTGCGAACGGCTTCCTATTCGCATTTGACAGTTTTTGACAACGCACTCTATAGAGAGACTATATAGAAAAAAGGTACTTTCCAAACATTAGACCCCATGTTAAATGTAACGACACACTTTTTAAATCGTTCAGAATCAATGACTTAGACGAAAATCCTGTTACAATTTAAGTTGTAACAAATCGTAAGCATACACTTTGTTACAACTTGAGAAGGGTTCGCAATTGGATGTGAGGCTGTACGCGCATCCAGTAGTACGCGATCATTGGCGGCCATCCGCCGGACGAGCTGTGTGTGGCGGAATGGTAGAATCGTGACCGGTACCGAACCTCTTGATTCTTGATGAAACCACCCCACCTGCCGCCTATCAACGAGACGGCTCTACGCGAGCACCCATGGCCCGACATCTTCCAGAGCGTGACCCTGGATGAGTTTGTGGCCAGCTACCTGATCGACTACAACGGCCGGAAGGCTTTGCGTCGGCTGGGCGTGTGGAAGGGGCGTGAGGCGCAGGCGGCCGAAATCCTGCTGGAGCGTGACGACGTCCAGAACGAACTGTCGCTTCGGCAACTGGAGGTCACCGAGGCCAACATGGCCGCCATCCGTGCGCGCGCCATGCAGGGGCTGTACCAGCTGGCGCTGGGAGCGGAGTCAGAATCTGTCCGTCTGCAGGCCCTGGGGCGCCTGCTGGACGTGACAGGCGGTGCGACCACAAAGGCTGAGCAGATGGACCTGTCCAACACCGAATCCACTCAGATCAAGGAGGCCTTGGCCGCCATCGGCCGGGCACCAGTCCTGTGAAAGCGGATGTCCTGGCCACCCAGCTGCTGCGGGAATACGCCACGCGGTCTCTGCGGAACTTCGTGGGCGTCTTCTGGCCTGTGCTCGAGAATGACCGGCCGATCGCCTGGGGCTGGGCGCTGGACGCCATGTGCGAGCACCTGGAGGCCGTATCCCGTGGCGAGATCACGCGACTAGTGATTAACGTCCCGCCGGGCTCGATGAAGTCGCTGCTCGTGTCCGTCATGTGGCCAGCCTGGGAGTGGGCCTGTGGCCGTCCGAATCTGAAGTTCATCGGCGTCGCTCACAACACGCAGCTCAGTGCCCGCGACGCCCGCAAGATGCGACGGCTGGTGCAGTCCAGTGAGTATCGTTCCCTGTTCCCGCACGTGGAGCTGACGAAGGACCAGAACAGCAAGATCAATTTCGAGACGACTGCCTACGGGCAGCGCGTGTGCATGGCCTTCCGCAACATGACGGGCGAGCGCGGGGATCGCGTGATCATCGACGACCCGATGACCGTGGAAGACGCCTTCTCTCGCGCCGCCATCGAGGAGGCTGGTCGCATCTTCAACGAGACCGTCCCGTCCCGTGTGAACGACCGGAAGTCCGCCATCGTGATGATCATGCAGAGGATCCACGAGTCAGACCCGGCAGCCATCGCCCTGTCCGATCCAGCCTACGAGAAGCTGATTATCCCGATGCGGTGGGACTCGAAGTTCGTGAACAACACCAGCCGCTTCACTGATCCGAGGACCGGCGGGCCTGAGGGCGCCCTGTTCTTCCCTGAGCGGTTCGATCTGATGGCCGTGGAGGCTCTGGAGCGGCGCCTTGGCCCATACGGCTCCGCGTCTCAGCTCCAGCAGCAGCCCGCCCCGCGCTCAGGCGGCTATCTGGACCCGACCAACATCGTGGTGGTGCCGGATGGCTCGATCCTGCCCCAGCTCCGCCTGTGCCGGGGCTGGGACCTGGCTGCCACGGAGGGGGCAGGCGACTACACGGTGGGGGCTCTGGTGGGTATTCATGACGAGTCCGGCCGTGTCTACCTGCTGGACGTGGTCCGGGGCCAGTGGGGCTCAGCCAAGGTGGACGCGACAATCAAGCGTGTGGCTGCCATGGATGGCCCGCTGGTGGAGCAATCACTGCCGATCGACCCGGGCGCCGCCGGAAAGCGGGCGGCCGATCAGTACTCCATCGCGCTCACGGGGTACGCCGTACACACGAGCCGTGAGACCGGTGACAAGATGACTCGCGCCCGGCCGCTGTCCAGCATCGTGCAGGATGGGCGCTTCCACGTGGTGTGCTCACAGGAGCAGGCCCGGCCGGTGCTAGATGAGTTCGCAGCGGCACCAGTTGGCAAGCACGATGATACAATTGACGCCATCTCGCGCGCCCTCAATCGCCTGACTGAGACGGCCGCGTTCCAACTGACGGGGCTCCTGTGACCGACACGAAAGCAACCATCACCCAAGACGGCGCCTATGAGGACGTCTTCACCAAGACCGGTCTTCTGCCGCTTGACTGGGCGGACCGCAAGGAGCGCCTGAACCGTATCTGGGGCATCCTGCCCTGGGCGGCTGTTGGTGGCTGGCGCACCAACCACAAGCTGCAACCTAAGATCGCCAAGTCGGCCGCCCGGGCCATGGCGCGAGCTGAGCGCCTTGGCGAGTCGATCCTGCTGGAATCCGGCCGCGTGTTGGACCGATCGACCTGCTCCATCATCCGGTCGGCCACAGTTGGTGAGAACAAGGGTGACCCAGTGGAGATCGCCGTTGACAGTAACGTCTACGTGCAGGGCCAGTTCCTTGTCATCAAGGGGGTGATGGACCGCCGCGGCATCTCCGCCGCGGTTGATCGCTACCTGAAGGCGGTCGACATGGCTGTAGCCGGCCTCGAGCGGTCGCAACAGCCCGTCCACAAGATACCGGACCTGTCCCGCTACCTGCAGACGCCCAACGGCCGCCAACTCGTGGAGCAGCGGATCGCCCTTGTGGACGCTGCTCGAGGCGTCCGCAACACGGTTGTCATCGACGGGGCCGAGGACTACACCATCCAAACTGCCCAGATGTCGGCCGCTCAGTCGACCATCGAGGCCGCCCGGGAGACCGTGTGCGCGGCCTCCGGCATCCCGGCCAGGATCCTGTTCGGTGACGCCACCTCTGGCGGCCTTAGCGCCAACAGCGGCGAGAGCCACAACTGGCGGGCACAGGTGCGGCAGTACCAGGAGACGCAGGCGGCAGCCGTTCTGGAGTTCCTGGCTGGCGAGCCTGCCGAGTTTGAAGACCTGTCCCGCGAGAGTCAGCACGAGCGGGCACAGCGCCTCGAGCGGATTGCCTCCGCCCTGGACCGCCTGCTGTCACACGGCGTGCTGGACAACGAGCAGGCACGCAATCTGCTGAGCGCGGAGGGGTTCGATGTCACGGCGTGAACAGGGCAAGAAGTACGCTGAGTGGCCCAGCGCCATTGACTACACCAAGGCCCTAAAGAAGACGGTCACAGCGGTGTGGCCGTTCATCGACACGGAAGAGGTCGGCAACGTCCGCGGGAAGCTCGAGTGGTTCCACATCTACCTGAGCCGCTTCAACGACCGTCAGTTCCGGATGCTGGTCAAGTCCCGCACAGGTGTTGATCTGCCGCCCTCGATGGACTTCAAGGGGCTGGACGGCAATCAGCGCGTGCGTGTCGAGCGCTGGCTGCAGGCTGAGCGTGACCGCTGGATTGCCGAGCAGGTGCGCCTGATTGGATCCTTGATCGACCGCCACGCCGAGCGGGCCACGCAGATTCTGACGCAGTACGCCGGGCGGCCCGAGGCTATCAAGGAAGGGCTGATCCGTGTGCTTGGCATGGCTCACAACCGCGCCGAGCTGATCGCAGAGGATCAGTTCAACAAGGGCACGGAGGTACTGAACCGCGCCCGGTATCAGGCCATGGGCTCCATCACCTACCGCTGGGTTACTGAGCACGATAGCCGCGTGCGCCCGACGCACCGCGCCCGTGACGGGCAGGTGTTCTCGTATAATGGAGCGACGAACCCCGGCTGGGAGATTCGGTGCCGCTGTCACGCGGAGCCGATCTTCCCCCGGAACCTGAATCCCGTGGAGGTTGAATGAAGATCGGCAAGACCCCGGAGGGCTACATCATCGACACCCCCATCATCGCCCGTACCGGCATCCAGTGGTACAAGCGCGATGGCAGGGATGTGGCCGAGTACCGCCCCGCCTCTGAGGTGTTCGCCCCTGAGTCGCTGGCCTCGTTTGTCGGTCGTCCGCTGACCATCGATCACCCGGCCTTCATGGTCCGCGCCGATAACGTGCGGTCCGTGGTGGTCGGCGCCATCCTTGGCGAGCCGTGGCGTGACGGCGAGAATCTGCGGGCCCGCGTGGTCGTTCACGATAAGCGGGCGGTAGACCTGATCGAGCGTGGCTTGAAAGCTGAGCTTTCAGTGGGGTATACTGTCGAAACTGAACAGGTTGCCGGTGCCACGCCGGAAGGCGCTCACTACGACGTCGTCCAGCGCAACATCCGTTGTAACCATCTGTCGATTGTCACCCGTGGCCGGGCCGGTAACGCCCGGTTTTCCAAGGAGTTTCCCCGAATGGATGAAGCAAAGCCGGTCGAAGCCCAGACCATCGATCAGCTGCAAGCTCGCTGCGACGCGCTGCAAGCCGAGGTCGAACGTCTGCAAGCCGAACCTAAGGCCGTCGAGCTGTCCGGCGACAAGCTGGCCGCTCTGCGCGCCGAGATTGAAGCCGCTGTGCGTGCCGACGTGGCCGAGGAGTACGCTGCCGCTGATGTGGCCAAGCAGTTTGGCGTGAAGCCTGAAGGCTCTGCCATCGCCACGATGAAGGCTGTGCTGGCACATGCCCAGCCCAGTGTTAAACTGGATGGCAAGTCGGACGAGTACATCCGTGCTGCGTTTGACGTTGTCCGCACCGTGCGCGCTGAGCCGGCCAAAGTCGAGCAGAAGCCCGTGCAAACCGCGACCACCGCATTCACTTTCCTGAAGGTCTGAACGATGTACAACATCCCCAAATCCAGCCCGGGCATGATCCAGCATGGATACAACCCGACCGCCATCGAGACGTTCCCTGCTGGCGCTGAAATTCCGTTCGGCGCCGCCGTGATGCTGGACACCAACGGCGCCGTGGTTGAAGCCACGAACGGCAACCTGATCGGCTTCGCCATCGCCAGTCATGTGTGCGTCGGTCAGGGTAAGTACCTGAAAGGCCAGCCCGTCGGCGTGCTGACGCAAGGCACCATCACGGTCCGCGCTTCCGGTAAGGTCGACGCCAACGCTCGCCTGAACTACCACGGCTCGCAGAAAACCGTGATGGTCAAGGCGACCGGCGGCAACGAGCCGGCCTTCCTGAGCCTGGTGGCCAAGACCGCTACCGCTGCCGGCGGCGTGGTTGACGTGCAGGTTCTGACCGTCAAGTGATGTTCACGGGGCGCTATAATGCGCCCCATCACCTTCTTCCTCTTGCGAGAACGCAATGTCTGAACTGATCAAGTCCCTGCTGAACCTGGACGACGCCGGCAGCGCCCTGGTGTCGAGCAAGCTGCAGGCCGTCTACGGCGGTCTGCTGCAGCAACTGGCTGTGCAACCCGAAGCTGTCCGCCTGTTCCCCGTGCTGGGTGAGGGCATGGGTGCCCACACGTCGGTCGAGTCGTCCGAATACGACTCCTACGGCCGCGCCCAGATCGTGCACAACAAAGCGACCGACATCCCGGCCGCCGACATTGGCAAGATCAACCGCAATGCCAACCTGTTCCAGATCGCCAACTACATCTGCTTCAGCACGATGGAGCTGGAGGTTGCCGCCCGTACCGGCGCTCCGCTGGATCAAGGCAAGCACCAGGCCGCGATGATCGCCCAGGCTGCTGAGATCGACCGGATCTTCTGGCAGGGTGACGCCAGCTACGGCATCACCGGCTTCAACGGCTTCAACTTCGCCCAGGTCGAAGTGAAGAGTGACGGCACCGGCAACAGCAAGCTGTGGGAAGCCAAAGGCGCGGCCGAGATCGCCCGTGACATGCGTGCCCTGGTTCGTTCGATCGCCGTCAATACGAACAGCCTTGTGCGTGCAGATACGCTGTACCTGTCTGGCGACGCGATGGAACTGGCTGCCACGAAGAACATCAACGGCAAAACGGCTCTGGCGATCTTTGCCGAGACGATGCCCGGCGTGAATGTGATCGAGTCCGTGGCGATGAAGACGCTGGGTGGCAAGGATATCCTGGCGCTGTACAAGTCGCCTGCCGTGGGTGGTATCTGGCTGCCGATGTTCGGCTACCGCCATCCCGAGCAGCGTGAAGGCCTGGGCATCAAGACGATCTTCGAGAGTCGCACCGCTGGCCTGGTGGTCGGTAACTCGAAGGCGATCGTGACTGCCACTGGCATCGTGTAAACTACACGAAAGCCCGAAAGCCCCGCTTCGGCGGGGTTTTCTTTTTGGAGAACCGGAATGCCCAAACTGTACCGCAACGCACACGCCTTCGCCATTGTCATCGGTTCCTTCTGCATTCGCCCCGGCGACACGATCGAGCTGGTCGGCTACAACGGCTCGATGCTGGAGCCTGTTGCTGCCGAAGAGTCTGCCACCGAGTCCTCTCCTGCGGAGCCCGAAGCGCCCGTGGCCGAAGACAAGCCCAAGCGCGCCCGCAAGTCGGCCGCAGAACCCGAGGCTGAGTGATGACTGAACAGGAGGTTCTCGATCAGATCGCCAGCCTTGGTGAGCAGACGGCCGGCATGACGCTGTTCGTCAAGCTGGCGATGATGTGGGGTAAGCTGGCGAAGCTGCCACCCGAGAAGGTGGCCTTTGCCGCGGCGCTGTACACCCTGCACCTGAAGGCTACGCGGTCACAGTCGGCCCAGGTGCTGACGGAGCGTGAGGGCGATCTGTCTCGCACGTATGCCAACACACAGGGGCAAGACCCCCTTGGTTGGAGCTTCTGGGGTCGGATGCTGAAAGACTTGCTGGAGGCCGAAGGGCAGACCACGGAGTACCACACCCCGGGGTTCCTGGTGAGTCCGTACACGGAAGGTGACGACTGTGGCTGTAATCGATAAGCGCGCCACCTGGGACAAGATCAAGGCATCCATCCTCCGGATGCCGACGGTTGATGTCGGCGTGCTTGACCCGAACGTGGCTATTTACGCCGCCGTGCACGAGTACGGCAGTAGTGACGGCCACACGCCGGCTCGCCGGTGGCTGACCAAGGGTATTGAGGACAACGGGATGGCCGTGCAGGCAGCAATGGCAGCCACGGCAACGGCAATCCTGGACCAACGGGGCACCAAGGCCAAGGCCGTAGACAACCTCGGAGCCGATGTGGCCGACATCGTGCGAGCACACGTCAACAGCGCGAACTTTCCGCCGCCGTTGAAGACCGAGACGATTCGCCGCAAGGGTCACGCCAAGGCGATGGTCGATAGCGGCAAGATGATGGAATCAATCACACACAGGGTGAACAAATGAGCCAATTCCGGAAACCGGTGATGTTCTCGTGGAATCAACCCGGCCGCTACGAGCGCGGCCAGTGGATTCCTGGCGCTCGCGTCGAGCGCGAGATTCAGGCGTCGGTGCAGCCGATGTCGATGCAGGACATCGCGGACATGCCCGAGGGTGAGCGGTATGGTCAGATGATCAAGGCGTACTTCGACGACAACACGGTTCCGGTTCACCAGTTTGGGCAGGACCGCATCGAGCTGACGCATGCCGGCTTCCAGTGGGTTGTGATCAGCGATGAGTGGCACAACAGCGATGTGATCAGTCACCGCAAGGTCGTCGCTCGGCGCGTTGTGACGGAGACCCACGAATGACCCGAGATGAGCTGTACGACTACCTGAAGGCTGCTGGTGCACCAGAGGTTGTGTGGGCGTACCAGAACGCGCCTCGCCCGAAGCCGCCTTACGTACTGGTCGAAGAGACCGGTGTGGGTGTCGCCCGGGAAGAGTACTGCAGCCAGGATGCCCGACGCTGGGCCGAGTACGCAGTCACGTGTCGCATCCAGTATCACGGCCCCGGCGCCCTGCTGGCGCTGTCGCTGATCCGTTCCAAGGCTCCGCGGCTCCGGTGGTCGGGCGACGTGCAGCGGATTCCGGCTAGCCTCGAGGACGTCCGCTGGGAGGATCGGGCGACATGTGACGCTGCATTCCACCTGCTGCAACCCCTGAATGAGCCGGGCGGCGATGGTATCATTGACGCTGTTTCCACGGCGCCGACGATCGACGAGCGTGCGTGGCCCGCATTCATCACACGGAGGCCTTGATGGCAACTCTGGACGATATCGTATCGGTGGACATCCACCTGAACACGACCGGCGTGGGCCGGGCGAACTTCGGGACCATCATGGTCTTCAGCCGCAACACGGACTACGTGTCCGGAAAGGCGCCCGCGCCTGATTCGGTCACGACCTACAACCGCCTGTCTGACACCACGGAAGCGATTGCCGCTGGCACACCGACGGCCAAGGTACTGGCCGCCATCTTCTCTCAGTCGCCGCGTCCGCGTCAGGTGAAGGTCTTCATGGCCGCGCTGGGTGCATCCGACCCGTGGAAGGCCGAGCATCTGGCCAAGGCCATCCAGAAGGACGCGGACTGGTACTGCGCCGTGATCGCCGGCGAGTCGACCGACTTCATGACGTTCGCCAAAGCGATCGAGGGCGAGCGCCGCCTGTTCGTGACCGATCAGATCACGCCGAAAGCCGCCAAGGACCAGAACCTGTACCGCACGGCCGTGATCGTTGGTGCCGAAGCTGGCGGTGTGACTGCTGGCGCGTGGGCTGCCAAGTGCCTTGGCTACGCCGCTGGCAGCGAGACTTGGGCGCTGAAGCAGCTGGCCGGCGTGCCTGCCGCCTCTCTGACCCCGCAGCAGGATCAGGAAGTCCTGAACAACAACGGCACCGTGTTCTCGCGGATGTCCGCCCAGCTCAACCTGACCCGTGGTGGCAAGGTGAGTGGCGGCGAGTGGGTTGATGTGATCCGCTTCCGCGACTGGCTGCAGGACGTGATGCAGACCAATCTGGTGGCCACGCTGATCAATCGCCCGAAGCTGCCCTACACCGACGAAGGTCTGGCCGTCATCGAGTCCTCGATGATCAAGAGCCTGGAAGAAGGTGTCAAAGCCGGCGGCGTGATCGACTGGCGTGACAACGGCGAGGGACAACTGGTCCGTGGCTACACCGTGACCGTCCCGCAAGCCAAGGACGTGCCGTTCAACATCAAGGCCAGCCGCGTCGCTCACGTGTCGTTCTCGGCCTACCTGACCGGCGCCATCCACGCCATCGAGGTCACGGGGTCGTTCACCTACGACGGCGCGCTGTAACATAGAGGCATCCGCCCGGGCACCGCCCGGGCTTCATCCAAAGGATTCTCGCAATGGCAATCACCCAAGCATTCAACCCGGCCGACACCGTCGTGACTATCGGCCACGTGACCGTCAGCAACCTGTCGGAAGACGACGCCGTTGTGATCGAGCGTCGGTCGGACGGAATGCAGTTCGCCGTCGGCCTGGACGGCAAGGTGGCCCCGACGCTGTCGGCTGATCAGACCGCCACGATCAAGATCAGCGTGCTGGCCACGTCTGACACGCACAAGGCCCTTCAGGCCCTGACCGGCTACGGCACCCCAGCCCTGTCCACGGCATCGATTCCGATCACCGTGATCGACAAGGGTTCGGGTACGCGCCTTGCTCTGGCCCCGGTCTGCTACCTGTCCAAGGGACCCGGCCTGAACATCAGCAAGTCCCTCGGCTCCCGTACCTGGGAGTTCCTTGCTGAGAGTGTCATCACGTCGTTCTGAGCTGCTATAATCGGCAGCAACACGGCCCGCCTCGCTGATACGTCGGCGCTGGCGGGTTTTTTTTGAGAGGTGGACACGATGCAACTGGAAAACACGATCAACGGCCGCACGTACCGCTACATGCGCCTGAATGCCTTCGACGCACACAAGCTGGTACTGCAACTGGTGAAGACCATTGGTCCGGCCCTGGGTTCCGTGTCGATGGAATCGGATGTAACAGCTCTCGTCGGGAAACTGGCCGAGATCGGCGACCCCGTGCAAGACATCGCCCTCCCGATGTGGCAGAAGGCCGCCATGACGTGTGACGGCAAACCACTGCGCTCCGAGGCTGATGTAAACGCCCTGTTCACAGCCGAGGATATCGGTGACCTGTACGAGCTGACCGTGATCAGCATCAAGGAACAGGTCGGACCGGCTTTCATGAAGGCGCTCGGCCGGTTTGGCGCCCGTTCGTGAGAGGGCATGAGGATGGGGTGCTACCCGGCAGACTCCGGGCGGATGTCGAGGAGCAGTTCGTTATCTGGCGCCCCATCCTTGAAGGCATGGTCTCATTGGAGGCCGTGGAAACCGGCGCCGTTTCGCTCGAACGGCTGATGCAACTGAATGGCCTGCTGGATATGCGGGCCGCGATCCAACGAGAGGCGGTAGATGATCGTTCGTGAACTCGTGACCCGACTGGGGTTCCAGACTGACACCCACAGTCTGCAGAAGTACGAGGGGGCCGTTGATCAGGCCAAGCGATCCACCGAGAAGGCGGCCACCGCTATGAAGGCGGCGTTTGCGCTCGTGGGTGTGGCTGGTCTGGCCGCGTTTGGTCGCAAGCTGGCCGAGGTGGGTGACCGCATCAACACGATGCGGGATCGCCTGAAGTCCCTGTCACAGGGGGGTGATTTCGACCAGCTGGCCGACCGCGCCCGCTCCCTGGGTGCTGGCATGGATGATTACATCGATGGCTACATCATGCTGGCCAACGCTACCGATGGTGTGCTGGCCAATCAGCAGGAAGTGACCGAGATTCTGGACACCCTGAACGCCGGCCTGAAGGCCTCTGGGGCGGATGCGGGCACGGCTGCCGGTGTGATGCGACAGTTTGGGCAGGCGCTGGGGTCCGGAGCCCTCCGCGGCGATGAACTGAACTCGATGAACGAAGGTGCCGGCGTCCTGATGCGCGAGCTGGCGCGGTCGATCCTCGGGCCGCAAGGCACGGTCGGGGCGCTGAAGAAAATGGCCGAGCAGGGCAAGCTGACCACAGAGGTTGTGCTGGCCGGCATGCGGAAGATCGGCCCCGGGCTCCGCGCTCAGACGGAAGGCATGGGCCGAACGGTGGGCCAAGCCACTCAGGGGTTGCGAGACACGATTGACCGTGTGATCGCCCGGTTCGATGCGGCCACAGGGTTCACGAAGCGGCTGGCTGACGGGCTGGACTGGATGAGCGGCGCCATCGAGCGTGGCATCCAGTTCCTGGGCGGCATGGATACCATCGCCAACACGCTGGGTATCACGCTGGGGGTGATTGCAACCGCCCACCTGCCGGCGCTTGTGACGGGGCTGACTGCTGCCGCGCGGGCAGCCTGGACCTTCGTGGCGCCGTTCGCTCCGGCAATCGCCGCTGCCACGGCCGTGTTTCTGGTGGTGCAGGACCTGTACGCGTGGATCAACAGCCAGGACTCGTTGGCAGGTCAGTTGTTCGGCCCCTTCGAGGACGTGGCCAACGCCGTGAAGGCTCAGATTGCCTCAATCCGCCAGTGGGTGTCCGACCTGCTGACCACGGTTGACAACCTGTGGAAGAAGATCGGCAGCATCGACGGCATCACGGGCCTGGCCAAGGACGCGGCCTCGGCCGTAGGCAATGGCGCGGCTTCACTGGCATCGTCTGCTGGCGCGTTTGTGTCTGACGCCGCATCGTCGGCCTGGGGTTCGATCAAGGAGACCTTCGGGTTCCGGCAGAACGTGACGGCCACAACCACCATCAACGTTCATGGCAAGGCGGATCAGGCTACAATCAATGAGATCGGCCGCGTGACTGAACGATCGGTACGTGGGGCCGCCTCTGAGGCTGTGAAGCGATGAACTACGTGATTGACGGGCGGTCGGGCGTCCTGAAGAGTTGGGGCGCCCTGAATGCCGACATCCAGCTGACGGCCGTCACCTCATTCGAGGTCAAGGATCAGCGGAAGCTGTCCACCTACGCCGGGGCATGGGGCGGCTTCGACGTGATGACCGGCATCGGTCCAACGGAGCGTGTGCTGACGGTCAAGGGGCGCATCAGCAATGACCTGTCGTCACGAGACGCTACAGCCCGTGTGCGTGCCACGCTGGATCGGCTGATGGCGTCGCAGGAGCCCGTCACCTATGTAAGTCCCGTGGCCAGTATCCCGCGTGGCGTGCTGACCGGCGTGATCATCACGCAGGCTGGTGTGACGGCCATCGACGTCGAGCTGACCATCCGGGCCGTTCGGCAGGTCGAGGCCGAGTCCGTGGCGGGCGAGAAGGCGCCACCCCGGGCCAAGAAGGGTGCTGGCAAGGACGTTGCAGCGCCGACGTCCAAGGCAACCACCTCGGCCAGCAAGGCCAGTCAGCCGGCCGCCGGCGAGCCGGCAAAGTCCAAAAGCCTGTTGCTGCGCCTGAAGGATGGCGGCAGTGATGCACTCTCGGAGCTTTCCAATTGGCTGAAAAAGTGACGTACACACAGGTCTCCGGACAGGCCTACTCATGGCGCCGCGATGGCGCTACGTTCGGCGTGCGCTGGAACCGACTGCTGTGGCAGTGGGTTGTTGTGGTTGAATTCAAGGGGTGGAGAGCGGTCGGCAACGGCCGGGCGGCCGTAGATGGCGCCAGTATCCAGCATGTGGGCGATGGAGTGTTTGAATGCAAGATGTGACCGTTACCCTGGTAGGCGAGGATGGCAGCTACCGCCTGGTAGGCGCCTGCAGTCAGATCACCGTGACCCGCGCCGAGGACGGCAAGGCCTCCGACGTGGAAGTGACGCTGCAGGACGTGCCACGCGCTATCGGCCAGCAGGCAACAGGCGGAGCCTACCACACGGTGCGCATCGAACATCCGGTGCTGCCAATCTCGGCTGACGTGGTGAGGGTCAACTGGAATGCCGTTGACGGAACGCTGCTGATCACAGGAGGTGAGGATGCCGCCCGCTGGAATACGAAGCGCGTGGCGCTGTCGTTCGCGTCCGACACGCCGCTGTCAACGGTAGCCCAAGCCGTGGCCGGCGCTGTCGGATTGCCGGTCATCGGCGCGGACTCGGCCATCCTGCCGACCTGCCCCCGGACCTTCAGCTGCCTCTGGCGGGACGCCATGCGGCAGGTCTTCGGGCGCAAGTGGGCGGTCACAGCCTCCGGCGTTGTGTGTGGTGGTCAGGCGGCTGCGGTCACGATCAACGATCAGACGGCCTACGGCGTCACGGCCGTGAGTCGGGAGCGCCTGGATGACGGCAGTGTCACAGTCAAAGCCACGGTAGTACTGCCGCTCAAGCCATGCGACGTAGGAGCCCGTGTGGCCGGACTGGTGGGTGAGATTGGGGTGGCTGGCCGCGTGACCCGTGTTACCCACGTGGTAACATTCGAGGAATCGTTGACAACCATCGAGGTCGAGCGTGAGTGACGTTCAGATCGTGACCGGCATCATCAAGACCGTGCGCGGAGCACTGGCCGTGGTGACGCCGGACGGCACCGGGGACGATGGTGCCCCGTGGCCAGACGTGCAGGACTGCCGTCTACTGACGCTGACGGGTTCAGGCGGCTCCGCTGCCCTGGCCATGATGCCGTTGGCTGGCGATGCGTGCCTGCTGCTGTTCATGGGCGAAAACAAGACGAGTCCATACTGCCTGCCGTGTAGCGTGTCGGCGCCGCAGACCGTGCAACTGCGGCACGCCGGTAGTCACGTGACGGTTCATCAGTCCAGCATCGAGGTCTACACCGGTGGCAGTGCCATAATCACCGCCAACGACGCACGCGTGGAGGCTTCCCGTGCCGAGATTCGGGCAGCATCCATCTCCCTGCAAGGCAATGTCACCGTGACCGGCAGCCTGTCCGTGGCTGGTGCGATGACCAACGGCGGCAAGAACATCGGCGCCGGTCATCGCCATTCGAACGGCACGGCACAGGACGGTAACACTGGAGCGGTCATCTGATGCGAGACCTGAGACTTAACACGGATGGCGACCTGCACACGGGTGAGCTGGCTGAGAACGACGAAACCATTGCTCAGTCGTGCGCCATCGCCCTGCAGGCGTGGAAGGGCGAGAGTCCGCTGCAACCCGATCGCGGCACCGACTGGCATCTGCTGGCCGCCCACGGCAAGGAGCAGGAAGTTGTGTCAGCCGTCGTGGCTGCTGTCAGCCGTGTCCGTGGCGTGTCCACCTTCGGCATCACGGGTGTTAGAATTGACCCGACCACACGGGTAGTCTCCGTGGACCTTCAGATCAACGGAACCGGAACCACGATCGATGTTTGACGTGACACAAGGGGCGCCGAACGTCGCGGACATCCGCACACGGCTTGCCGAGAAGATCAGGGCCTCCGTGCCCGACGCGGACACCGGGCGCGACTCCGCTCTGGGGCAGTTGCTGGACATCGTGGCCGAAGAGGCTGCCCTGTCCTATGAGTATGCGGAGCACGCCTACCTGCAAAGCAAGCTGGCCACGGCCAGTGGTGCGGCGCTGGACGACATCGCCTCCATCGTGAACGTGCAGCGACGCCGTGGAACGAAGCCGCTCTACGCCGCGTTCGTGGTCGGCACGCCGCCGGATGAGCTTAAGTTTCAGGATGGCACAAAGGCGACCATCGTGCGCCGCATTTCCGGGCGCTTTGCCTACCTGCGGTCGTCGATCCGGTATCCGGGTGCCGCGACGAGCGAGTCTTCGTTGATGTCGAGCATGAGCCTGGTAGCGAAAGGCGACATCCTGATTCATCGTGATACGCAGTTCGGCACCCCGATGGCGCTGAATGCCATTGGCACAACAGACCTTTCCTACGTGGAAATGGACGTAGAGCCGCAAAGCGCGTCCGGCGAGAGCTGGCAGATCGTTGCTCCTGTGCCTGCCATGCGGTCCTCAGCCAATCTGGATGACGAGAGTGACGACTCGCTGCGTGCCAGGATTCGCCCGCAAACCCAGCTGATTGGCGGCACGATTGCGGCAATCGAGGCGATGCTGGGTGCCGAGGGCATGCCCGCCACGGTAAGCGAGTGGCTGGCTCCCGCCCTGTCCCCGCAGGGTCAGCCCCCGGGCACCATCACGATTGCATTCCACGCTCCTGTGGATGCCGCGAGAGCCGCAGCAGCAATCAAGCGCGCACGGCCGGCAGGCATCCCGACCTGGGCGCCAGATATCGGCGGCTACCGTGATGCGCGCACAGGTGAGCAGTGGACCGTGTCGGCCACGCGGGTCGTGAACATCGTTATTCAGGGTGTGTCCGTGGTACCCGGCCAGTCCCGCAACAACGCCGCGGCCGAGGCCATCATCCGTCGGGAAGTGGTCAAGCCGGGTGTTATCTACGGTCAGAAGGTCGCCGCCATCATGGTCAATGAGTTGCCGTGGCTACTGGACTGCGCGGTACTGCTGAACGGGTCCGGCACGCTGCCGGAAGACCCTCGATCCACTGAAGTGGGGACGATCACATGGAACAGCTGACCTGGTTGCAACAAAGTCTGCAGAAGCCGCGGCTCTCGGCCGTGGCCCGCATCCTGGCCGAGGTATTCCCCCGGCAGGGCGTGCCCACCGTTGTGATTGGCGAATCGAATGCGACTCGTGGCGTATACAACAGCGCGTCAAGACTGGCCGGTGATCACCTGGAGTACCCCGGCCACATCCTCCGGTACCGCGAGTTCAACGCCGGTGGGAACTACATCAACCACGGTTGGGCGCGCCCATACACGGACCATATCGGCATCCTTGGCGGTCAGGTCACTGTGGCGAACGACGGGTTCATGTGCGGGGTCACGAAGAACGTCAATGGCGACAATCCCGTCGACAATCCGTGGTTTTTGCGTTCAAACAACATGCAGGCCGGCGCAGGCGAGTCTGTAACGGGTGAGGTGGCCAGTGAAGGCCGTCGTACCATCGGAGAAGGTGTGAGCGCGTTTGCGTCAATAGTGCCGTCACTGCCAGGGCTGCTGACGGACTCTAATGGAGGGCCACTGATTGATTCCGATGGTACAATCCTGCTCACCGATGCCCTGTCATTCGAGGAGCCGCTGTCACGCGGGTTCTGCTCGATCCAGTGGCTGACCGAATCCGAAGTGAGGCGCTGATGAAGCATTTTTCCCCTACTGACGAGTCGTCGAATCCGGCAAACAGTCAGTACAACAACATGCGACAGCCGCCAGCCAGCCTGATGGCAACCGGCTTCCTGGGCGCTCGCCCGGGACGCATCGGCTCCCCTGTGGCTGCCGAGTGGTTCAACTGGCTGTTCTCGCAACTGACCCTGGCAGCCCCGTTCTTCCTCGAGAAGCCGGCGTCGGGTGCGATTGACATCCCGAACCTGTTCCGGTTCCGGGCGAACGGTGTGCAGTCAATCAAGGCGTTCGAGATCCGTGGCTTCGCCGACGACGGCAGTCTTTCAAACCGGAAGCTCGTGGCCGTGCCGAACTACGTTCCCGGCAGCGCCGTGACGCCGATCAACGGTGTTACCGTGACCAGCAGTATCATCACCATCAACGTGAACACGACGTGCGGTAGCGCGTCGAAGTACGTCACCATTCAACCCATGACGGAGCGTCCATAAATGGCACTGACCGCAACCGAAGAGAACCAGCTGCGTGAGCTGCTGCGTCGCATGAACGCCACGCAAGCCGGGAAGACTGCGAATCAGCTTAATATCGGCGGTAACGCTGACGCCGATTTCGTGATCGCCTCGAAGAATGACAGGCTCTCACGGGTAGGGGCGTCAGAATTAAGTATCCGGATGATCCGATCGAACGTTGGTACCGATGGAACCAACCTGACGACCGCGAGCACTACCCACAACCATCTGATGACCAGGGACGCTACGCGGTCGGAAATCAACCGCCTGACACGCTCCGATATCGACACAGCCGCCCAACTGGGGCGCACCGCCCAGGCCTCGGCAAACGCCAATACGACGGCCATCAATGGGTTGCGGTCCGATCACGGTTCGCGGATCACGAATCTTGAGAGCTGGCGCACCAACGTCGTGACGCCTCAGCTTGCAAACCGACTCAGCGTGGCGGGCAGTGTGTACGCATCCAACCCGATCATGCAGGTCGGTACGATGAACATGGCGGGCACCGATCTTGCCAAACGGACACACCGCTTCCCCGTGCCGATGACCAGTGACCCGGTCATCTTCTTTTCGCTGCAGGGAGACGTGAACTATCCCCGTTACGAGTTCCTGATCGAAGGTGGCAAGGTGGTTGGCTTCGTGCTGTTCCATACCCCAACAGGCGGGCGCTGGATGGCCGTCGGGATGCCGGCCTGACGATCACGGCGTGCTAGAATCAACAGGGCCGGGACATCCGGCCCGTGTCATTTCTGCGACAGATTCAGATGGACCTCAACGATTTTCAGCGCCTGGCCACGATCATCACCCCCATCGCCCTTGCGTGGGTGGCCGCCATCCAGGCGCGCATCACCAAGCAATCCGACCAACTGACCGACCTGGAGCGTCGCGTACTGCAGGCCCGTGTGGAGGCCCAGAAGGACACGGTCAGCCGCAGCGAGATCGAGCGCCTATCCGCCCAGATGGGGCAGATGCTGACCATGATGCGCCAGCAGACGGGCCAGCTCTCCCGCCTCGAGGACCGCATCGAGGGGAACCGCCGTGGCTGAGCCGAACACCCGTGACCTGGAGCGCCTGAAGGGCGTAGACACGCTGCTGGCCGCTGTCGCGCTGGCAGTCATCAAACGGCACCCCGTGGAATGCCACGTGTCCGAAGGGCTTCGCACGAAGGAGCGCCAGCGTGAACTGGTGGCTGCCGGCAAGTCCAAGACCCTGGACAGCAAGCACCTGACCGGTCATGCTGTCGACCTGGTTGTGATGCCCAGCGGGAAGCCGGATTGGACTCCGAAGGCGTACACGGAACTGGCCCGGACCTTCGCACAGGTGGCGCTGGAGTTTGGGCTGCCGGTCCGCTGGGGCGGCTCCTGGCGCTGGATCAGCGGCCCGAACTGTCACGACTACCCGTTCCTGGCAGCCAAATTTTTCGATGGACCGCACTTTGAGACTGAGCGATGAAACTGCTGATTGACGATTGGAAACGGGCGTGGCAGCTGCTGAGCGTGCAGGCAGCTGCCGCGCTGGTGGCGCTGGAGGTGGCAGGCGACTACCTGCCCGAGATCAAGGAGTACCTGGGTGATGACTTTGGCAAGTGGGCTGGTCTGGCTATCATCGTGGCTCGCGTCATCCGTCAGGCGCCTGCCCGTATGGATGCTGACGCACGGTCTGGCGGCCCTGGCCGGGATGTGGCTGCTGCACCAGTGGCACGAGACGAAGAGTGATGCCCAGCATGTGCGAGCCCTCGAGCAGATTCGCCTCGTCGAACAGGCTGGCCTCAAGCGGGCCCAGGCGATCGACCGCCGCTACCAGGCTGAGCTTCGTCGTCTTCGCGCTGCTGCTGGCAAGCACACTGGCAGCCTGCACGACCGCAACGCCTCAGGCACCGGTCACACCGTCAGTGCTGCAGGAGGCGCCACCGGCTGGCGACTTTCGGATGAGGCTGGAGCGTTTCTTCGATCCGAGGCTGATCGGGCCGACGAACTGAAGGCATGGGCGGACGCCTGTTGGCAGTACGTGCAGCAGACCCAGAAATGAGAAAGGGGCCGAAAGGCCCCTTTTCTGTTACAGCACCAGCAGGTCAATCACACTTCTGCGACACCAGCTCGAACAGTTCTCGGCCCCAGCGGCGCGTGCTGGGTACCTGTGAATGCCGCATGGCCCGGGCCAGCTCCCGGGCTTCGTAGCAGGCCGTCGGGTCGGAGGCGGCCACGGCGGCTTCCGTGTCGGTGATCTCCTTCGTGGCTTCGTAGCGGGTCACGCCGCCCAGCAGGCTGAGGTCGGTGGCTTGAAGGAACCGGAAGACACGCTGTGCCCGCACAGAGAGCCCATAGGGCTTGCAGTCCGGCCCCAGGTAGTTGCACCAGTTGGCGGCCACAGCGCCCCTGTAGGCAGCCTCGGTGGCGTGGACGGATGCAGCCTGCAGCGCGGCAACAGCAGCGATGAAGGAGTAGGCGACGAAGACGATGATGCGATTCATGGCTCACTCCGCGGTGATGTCGACAAGAAACTCACCCTCATGGAACCGGGCGAAGCACAGGGCGTTGCCGATGGGCTCCGCGTAGATGAACCCGCCTTCCACACCGATCTCGCCGGCTCGCTGGGCAAGGGCCTCGATGCCGATCAGGTTCTGCTGGTGCGGCAGGATCTTGTGGACGGCAATGATCTCGCCGGATTCATCGGCCACACCGACGACGTAGGGGCCAACCTGGAACCAGCCGGGGATGAACTCGCCGTCATCGATCTCGACTGCCAGCGCGTCGTAGGCGCTCTCACGGAGCGCCGGCTGTGCGATGGCCTGCAGGGCATTCCAGACACAGGTCCCGCGGCGCATGCGGGCGTCAGCGCGTTCATCGGCGGCTTGCATTCGTTCTTCTTGGGCCCGGAAGCCGTAGGTGGTCGTTGTCATCATGGTTTGCTCCTCAGGGTTGTGCCCGGCGTGATTGCCGGGCGCTGTGTGGATGGTAGGCAGGTCAGATTTCGGTGTCAAGCGGTTCGGCCACACCGAGGCGGCAGGCCGCGAGGAACCATTCCCCGGGAACGATCGTGACAGGATCAGTGCCGCGGTTCAGGATGGCCACCTTGACCTCCTGCCCGGCCGTGAGTGCCGTGGTCAGCAGGACGCACATGTCGAACTTCCCGTTACCCTTCTGGAAGGACAGGGTCAGCGGCTCGCGGGTGTAGAGCCCGGTGTGGATGACCTGAATCTGGCCGGGCTGAATCGTGACAGTCTCGGCGGACGCCAGCAGGAGGTGATTGGTTTCCATCCACTCGTAACGGGCGTCGGGGACGAGTTTTTCGAACATGATTGCTTCTCCGTGTCGGGAAGGTGGTTTAGACGGAGGCCATCTCGGCCTCGAAAAAGACCGGCATCACGATGCCCAGGTAGCGGTGCGCCTTCAGGATGGCGCGTGCCTGGGCGGCCGTGTTGCAGGCCAGGGGGTTGATCCTGGAACCGTTGCGGGTGAACTTGGCGACGGCTTGCTTGCGGCCACGGAAGTCCTGTGTGTACAGGGTACCGTCGTTGCCGATGACGGCGCAGAGGGCTTGGGTGGCGTAGCCGCGGGCAGTTTGACGATCCATGGTGAAGCTCCTTTCATGTGTTGGGTGGGTCGATGGGGTGAATCCTACGCCTCACCCCGGGCGGCGTCAAGACCGCCCGTCAGATCCGACCAATGGTCAGATGGTCTTCAGCAGGTGCTTGCGTTTCTCACGCACCAGGAAGCGGGACTGGCTCCAGCCGCCGCAGTCGGAGCAGCGGTACCGCTGGTAGCGGCCGACCGCGGTGGTGGTGAAGCCGCGCGGGACGACGTTGGCGGAGCCGCAGCGCGGGCAGTGATGGACCTCATCTTCCCGGCCTTCGGACTGGGGCACCAGGCCGGCGAACTGCGGACCGCGTGCCCAGGGCAGCACGTTGTTCAGCAGCTCGCACATGGCCTCCACGTCCATGTTGTTGTAGAGCCGCATCTCGCGTTCTGCTTGCGGGTTGCGATTCAGCCATTCAATCCAGAGCTGGAGCCCGGGGAATCGGCTGTGTGACCGCTTGGACCGGGCCTGATCCTTGGTCAGCCACGCCAGCTTGTAGGAGGTCTGGCCGCCAATCTGGCGGGTCATCAGCATCGTGTCCAGAATCTTGGGCTTGGGCAGAGGCTTCAGGCCGCAGCGGTAGAAGGCTCCGTTGATCATCGGCCAGTCGAAGCGGGCACCGTTGTGGGCCACGATGTGAGTGGCGTCCTTCAGAATCTCCCACAGGGCTGTGACCAGCTGCCCGTCGTCCCGCTGGTTGGCCTGCTCGAACGTGGACAGGTACTTGGCCTTCTTGACCTTGCCGTACTCCCATTCGGACCAAGAGAACGAAATCAGGGTGGATTCCTGCTGGATGTGGTCGATGGTCAGGATCTGCTTGCCGGTGCGCCAGACGTAGGCGATACACGGGGCAGTCTCGATGTCCAGGGCGATGACGCGGGGCGCGTCATGGGGTTTGCGTTGTTTCACTTGGCGTTGTCCAGGATGTTGGCGGCGAGCGCGGCCATCTTCTCGATGCCACGATCGTTGCGGAAGATGATATCGCCCTTCACGCGCGTGACACCAGCCTCGGATGCGTGAGCGGGCACGGCGAGCATTTCGGCGGTCGGCTTGCGCACCACATGGACTATGGTGCCGCCGAGCTCGCGGATCAGCTTGGCCTCGTTGTCAAACCGGACGTCAGGCACGCACACCGTGTGGACGGAGTCATCCAGCTCATGCTGCCAGACACGCAGCCACAGGTCAGGCAGCAGGGAGCGCCCCCACTCCGTGCCCAGGGTCTGCATCATGACGCGAGGGGTGATCTTGCCGTCCAGGAAGGGCACAGGGGCATTCTTGGACAGGTCAGATACATCCACCCCAATAGAGGCCAGCATGCGCTTCAGTGGCCCGGCAAAGGGCTTCTCGGCGTACTTCTGGCCGCGGAATTCAACGAGCCGGCGGAACTCGCCCGCCAGAGTGGACTTGCCCGATTGTGCCGGGCCGGCGATGCCAATGAGGATCATGAAACTATCACTCCTGTGAATGTTTGATGGTCTGCTCGAATTTCCGGATGATCGAGCGTGCATGAAGCTCCATCAGGCCGAACACGGTCAGGATGAAGCCGAGGAAGCCGAGGATGAAGAGAAGCGGGTGCATATGAATGCCTCCAGAAGGCTCCAGAAAGCCCGTGGAGCGTTTTTGGCTTGCGGTAGGGTGATTGCCTTGCCAAGGGTGAAAAACGGCGCCACGGGCTTTCTGGCGATTCCCCGGGCGATTCCCAGGGCGCTTGAGTGAATGATGAACGATCCAGCTTGTTGCGTCAACGACCGTCCGTCGGGTTGCGAGCGGCGTTCTTGACCCAGGTCACGAAAGCCTCGATGGCCAGACGCTGTGCAAGCGGGATCGACGGGTCTGCATCGTAGTCGGCTCGCACGCGGAGAATCTTCTTGGCCGGGCTGCCGCGGGAGCCGTCTCCGTGCTCCGCGCCGCGCGTCAGGTGCCACCCCGGGGGTACGGGAGCCGTGCCCGACGACATGACCCTGCCGACCGCGCTGGCGGCCTTGTAGAGCACGCGGTGCCCCTTGTCCGTGGTGAGCACCCAGTACAGGTCACGGCGGGGGGCGTGGGGCTTGTGTAGCTGTGGCTTGGCAGGTTGCTTGGGTTCGACCGCCTTCTTGGCGGGTTCCTGGTACGCGGCCACAGGGGAGGGCCAGCCGTCGGGACTGCCGGTGGCGAATGTGGATGCCTCGGCATACAGGCGAGCACGCAGCTCGACCACAGATGCCACAGCATCCCGTGGCATGCCTCGGCCATTTAGCCAGCCCTGTACACGGCGGCGGAGGGCGCGTAGCAGGTCTCCATCGCTTCGTTTGGCCATCAGGTTCGGTCTGGGCTTGGCCAGGGTTGCAATCAGGGACTTGTTGCCATCCTCCAGGGCACCCGGCCACAGGTTCAGCAAGACGACATGCCACCCGGTTGGTAGATCGCTTGATCTCGTTACGTACTTGCTTGCCGGCACACGGGATGCGTAAAGCACTGCGGTCGGCACGAACACGGGGGTGGCGAAAAGAACTGCGTCAGAACCGCGTGTCATGAGAGCCCTCCTTTGGGCGAGTTTTGACCCGGCCATGGTACTAGCCTGGCGACTGGGTGTCAACCAACTTAGTCATTACCCTACCCAAAACCAACTTAGTCATTACCCTCCCCTCTATAGAAGGACATATAAAAAGTAGGTATTTTCATACCTTTGACCTCACAAGGGAGGGTAATGACTAAGTTGTAGAATGGCTTGTAGAGCCAATCCCGGGTGTCGTACTTAGTGTTCACAAATTACTATTCGACTCCCAACCCACAACTCTCAAAAATTAGTACTTACTTTGACCCTACTGCCAGTATGGGTAATTTCATGTTGGAACGGGCAAAAAAATAGCCCCCGAAGGGGCTCCAAAAGCCTGTGGATAACCTGTGGATAACTATCCGTCAGAAGGGTAGCTCCGCGGTCGAATCCGACCCATCTTTGGGCTGTGTGATCGCCCCTTCAGGCACTGTGATTGCATCCTCCGGGCGGGGCCGGCCGGACCAGTCGGGGCTCCCCTCCGGGTTGTGTCGGGTCGGCCTCAGCGGGTCCGGATGGCCCGCTGGCCGGTCCTTGGATCGCACCACCGTGTGCTCGCCGTCAGAGGCCTGTGTGGCGCCCCGGATCAGCAGCATGGCGCCTTTCGCCCCCAGCTCACCCCCCATGTCAACCTTCATGGCGGCCAGCAGCCGCCGGCAGTAGGCGGCACTCACGTGGATGCAGATCAGCTCGGCCTCATCGGCTGGCGTGGTCGATTCCTTCTCGATCCGGTACATCAGAGCACCCGTAGCCGGATCGTGGTACTGGCACACGCGGCAGGTGCCAAAGTCCGGATCACCCCTCCGGCCAGCCACAGGCGTGTCGGGCGCCCAGTCCAGGGCGCTCATGACCGCACCCCTTGTGCGCGGCCACGCATGGCCAGAGAGGCCACGGCCAGGGCCTTGGCAGCCTCTCGGCCCTTCGGGTAGATGGCCTCCACAGCCACCACCAGGTTGCCGTTCCTGCCCCGTGTGGCCGCAAAGACCCGGCCCTTGGCCGTGAAGATGGAGACCTGCCCGCAGGCGGCCTCGATCAGCATCTGGCCGGCGTCAGACCGGCTCTTGCCGCGCATCCCGTAGGCATTCAGGACGTCCAGCAGGCACTGTGCGGGGGTGTTCTCGTAGATCATGGTTGACTCCTTGTCAGTCCTGGCGCCAATCGCCAGGCACGGAATGGATGCTACAGACCTGCCGTGCTCGCGTCAAATCGACCCGACGAACGGCAAAGAAAAAGCCCGGCGCATGGCCGGGCCCTGATATTCATGCCGTGAATATGTTCAGCCGATGGCTTCGGACGCGATGCCGTGGACTTCCTTCAGCAGCTCCAGCAGCTGCAAGGCCTCACCCTTGTCATCGGTCACGGACAGCCTGTGGTAGCCGCTGCCGTGGACGTAGGCCAGATAATGGCCGTCCAGCGACATGGCAAACAGCAGGCGAGCGCCCGTGAGCGTGCCGTGGTCCTCCAGGGTCTTGGCCCCGACCGTGTGGACCTCGATGACGGCCAGTTTCTGCTGATAGCCGGCGTCACCGGCGTAGGTGATGATGGTTTGCATGTTCATTGCTCCGTAGGGTTTGCCGAGCCCAAGCCCGGTGTGATTGGATGATGAGGCCAGCGTGGCCGCCCCGTCAATACTGGCTGATAGGCGGCAGTTCAGCGGGATCCACGCGGCTCGGGGTAAAGCCCTGACGGCACGTGACCGCCAGGCAGTGGTAGCCGTCCACGGTCATCAGGTCGCCGCCGATGGCCTCCTGCAGCTCGCCCAGGAACTCCTGCCCCATCGCCTCGGTGCAGTCATCGAAGGTGGCCCAGGTGGCAGTCACGCCGGGGATCGCTGACGTTCCGGCCGGCTCCACGCGGTACAGGTCCAGACCATCCGAAGAGTGGCGCACAACGTTGAATCCGTAGTCCATGATCTTGATCCTCTCGAGAAGCCCGGAGCCGAAGCCCCGGGCGTTGCCCATCACTTCTGCACGTTGACCGTCAGGTTGACCTGAGGGCGCGAGCACACGTCGCAGACGGGCTTGGCTTTCGGCGTCACCGGCTTCCGCTTCGGCTGGGGCTTCACCTTCGGCAGCTCAGCCTGCTTCGGCACGATCTCGTAGGCCACGCACTCCTGCAGACGGATCGTGGTCACCATCCGCTGCAGGGCGCCACCGTGGCTGCCGCCGATGCTGCCGCCTTGGCCATTGCCACCATTGGCTCCAAAGGCCAGTGCACCGGACGTGGAGACCGTCAGGACGGTAGTCGTCTCGTGCATCTTGTGGCCGATCAGCTGGGTCAGTTGGCCAGGAATGACTTCCACCCGGCGGTACGGCTCCTCGAAGTTCGGCGCCAGCCACTGGTTCTGCCCCAGGATCACCTCCGAATCCCAGAGGATGCCGATCACGCGGCCGTGGACGTCATGGGACATCACGCGCTGGCGCGGGCCGCAATACGGGTCAGCCACACGCGAAATCTCCGCCGACGGAGCTACCATCGCGGCGGCCGGAACCGTAACCGGGTTGATGTTCAGCGACTTGCCGTTGTACGAGTACCCACCAGTGGTCAGGTTGGTCTGCGTGGTCGAGGTGAAGCTGCCCACGCTGCCCCCCGTGGCCGTCTGCCCCTGCTGCTGGCCTTGCTGCTGCTGTGCATGGGCTTCCGGGCTGACGCCGTTGACCGAGGCCACCGGGGCGTTGCTCGTGTTGGTGGTGCGATTGTCGCTGTTGGTCTTGCAGGCGTTCACGCCCACGCAGTCAGCGCCCTGGGTATTGGTGGCCAGGGCCGGGGCGGCGATCAGGGACAGGGACAGGGCAAGGATGGTCTTTTTCATGGTACTGCTCCTTGAGGACTGCCGCTTTGTTGCGGCGATGGGTGAATGATGCGCTTGATGTAGCCTGAGCACAAGCCCAGGCCGACGAACGGTCAGAGTTGCTTGATCAGATCCGGGCGGAAGCCGCACCAGGAATCCGTGTCTTCATCATGATCGACGAAGACAACAGGTAGTGACTTGTGACCTTCGCGCTGCAGGAAGGCAACGATCCCGGGGCTGTTACTGATGTCAATCAGATCGTACTCGATCCCCAAGCGGTCCATCAGTGTCTTGGTAGCCTGGCACTGCATGCATCCGGGCTTGGTGTAGACGGTCACTTCCATTCTTGCACTCTTCATTGTTTGTGGCTGGGGCTACGTGATTGCGAGCCAATGGCTCCCTGCTTCGATGAGGGCAGGGCATCACGTCAGGTTGTTCATCAGGAACTTTCCGATTGAGTGCGAGCAGACGTAGGACACACCATTGCCGATGATCTTGCACCTGTCGCGCTCAGTACCAGTCAGCTTGTAGTCGTCAGGCAGTCCCATGAGCTTGCGATAATCATCTGATTTCAGCCAGCGCCGTGCGCCGTGCTTGTGGGTGATTACCGACCGCGGAACGCACGTGATGGTTTTTGCTGCCGCCATTGGCTTGCTAATGGTTGGCGGCGAGTAATAGTTGTACAGGCAGTACGGCAAGTCACCAAGTTTGGCCGTGATTTTATCCGCATGAGACGTTTTTCGCCAGTCGCCGTCGCCAGCAACATCAATCAACTGGTCCCATGAGAGAAGGGGCGTCCGGCGCCAGACCGGGCCGGTCATTGGTGACCGGGACGCGATGACAAAGCAGCGCTTGCGATGGCTCGGGCTGCCGATGTCAGCGGCATCGATGACGTGCTCCTGGATGTGCCACCCATCGAGCATGGCCATAGCACGCTTGTACTGCTCGGCCTTGAGCATGAGCGGGTGATTTTCGAGCACGATTACCCGCGGATTTGCGGTCAGTGCGAGTCGGATTGCGTCCACAACCAGCTCCTTGATGTGCTCGCGCTTCTCGCGATGATTGCTACCGGACGAGTACTCGGTGCACGGCGGGGGTGCCCATACCACGTCTGCCTGTGGGATGGATTGCAGTGACGTGATATCAGCGACCTCAGCCCGCCAACCGTTGGCGTGCATGTTGTCAACGGCGGGCTGCCAGTGATCATAACCGACGACATGGACAAGGCCGGCATCAGTCATGCCTTTGGTGGCGGTGCCGCCACCGCAGAAGAGGTCTACAAATCGGTTCATATTGCATTCTCCGTTTTGATGGTGAGTGGGTGTGCCATGCAGGGAATTCTGAGCCAAATCCGGCGCCGTGTCAACAGGCGCCACCTCCTCAGAAACGAAAAGGGGCCAGACGGCCCCTTTCGCCAGACAGACGGTCGGAATCAGACCACGGTCAGGCCCGCAATGCGGCGCGGGGCGGCCCCGTTGATGGCAGCCTGGCATTCATCCGTCCACAGGGTCAGCTTGCCCGTGGAGGCCGAGGCCCGCACGGTCAGCCCGCCCACAGCCTTGTTGCCGATCAGCTCCGTGCCCAGCAGGTCGGTCGTCACACCCAGCGGCTCATCCGGCGTGTACCGGGCCGAGTAGCCCGGCGCGACCTGGGGCGTCTTCGTCCAGGACTGGTCCACCTCGATGTGGGCGGCCCGGAACGGCCCGGACAGGATATTGCCCCGCACCTCGGTCGACTGAGCGTCGTTGCCGACGTAGACGTGTGCCTGCGGCGTGCCGGCAGCCCCGATAGAGACCGTGTTGTTGCCGATCTCGATCTCACGGGTGCCGCAGTAGGCCTGCAGGGCGGCCTGGCCCTCGGCTACGTTGCTGACCGCGTGGTTGCCAGTCACGACGACGCCGCGGCTGCCGTAGGCTGTGTGAACGGCTGATGACTTGAAGTCCGCAATGACGTTGTGGGAGACCGTGGTGCCCACAGTCGAATCCTGGCACGACACGCCGCGCATCTGGCCCATCAGGGTGTTGCCCGACACGATGCCACCTTCCACGGCCGACAGCTCGATGCCGTAATAGCCACCCTGGATCGTGCAGCCCTGGATGTCGACCGGGCCACAGGGCATCAGCACGCCGACCGGAGTCTTGTTGGCCGCCCACCACGCCCGCTGATTGCCCGCCAGCGTGCCGCGGAGGCTGATGGCCGGGATACCTTCACCGCCCGTGGGCTGATTGCGTTCATCGTCCATCAGGAACCAAGATCCACGGGCCACAAGGCCGCCTGCCTTCACGTCCCGGGTCGAGGTGATGCTGACGCAACGACCACGGCCAGCCGGGGTGTTGAAGTCGCCCGGACCCGCCCCGATGACGCGGGTCACATTCTTCGGCTGGCCAGTGAAGATGCAGTTCTCCAGAACGATCAGGCCCTTGTTTGCATGCCCGTGCAGAAGGGCCTCCTGCTGCTCTGTGGCCGTGCCCAGCAGGATGAAGATGCAATCGCGGAACAGCAGGTCATTCTCGCGGTCCCGGGGCAGGATGGCGCACCGGGCCGTGGCCTGCGGCTCGATGACGAACACGCCGCCGCGAACTTCCGTCACGTTGTCATGCACGGTCAGCTGCTGGCCGCGGAAGTGGAACAGCAGGCCGCTGCAGTCCATGATCGTGCCGGGCTGGCTGGCCTCCATCTGGTTGCGAAGCACCGTGATGGACTGCGGGGCATCCACCTTCCACCCGCCGTGGCCGCCCGTGGCCTTGCGAAGCCGGGGCGGGATGATGGGCTGGAGAGGCGGCAGGGTCGGAGTTGGGGAAAGCACCATGCTGCCATCCGGCGCCGTGGTCTGAAACATTGAGGAACCTCCGTTAACGGTTTTGCAAAGAGACACACCACTGGTCAAACTGCTCAATTGTAACCGTATTGCCACCCAGCTTCCGTTTGAGCATGGCAACCACGTCAGGCAGCAGGCGTCCGTACTGGCAGCCGACACCAGCAGCCGTGGCCGCCCGGGTCAGGGCTGTGGGCTCGACCGGGATGTTCAGCACCAGTCGCCGAACCATGCCGCGGAGCTGCGGCGTACTGGTCACAGGCCACCACACGTCAGCCGTGGCCGGTTCATTCTTCGGAATGCTGATCTTGGCGTAGTCGCCGGACGTGTCCAGCACCACCGTGGTCGGCTTCGTGCCGTTGGCCATGATGGCGTCAACCATGGCGGAGGCCTGTCCCCACTGAATTCCCAGCCTAGCCGCCCAGCGGTAGTTCATCAGCAGGCTGATGCGATCGGTCCAACTGACTCGGCACCACTGCCGGCCTTCACGGTCCATGACGATGCGGGCCGTGTGCGTGGACGGCAGGATGCAGGGTGCCTTACCCTCCATCCTGCGGCCAGCGAAGACGGACATCGGCGGCTCGCCGTTGGCCACCACGTTCTCACGCTTGGCCACCACGGGGAACTCGTGGCCACACATGGGGCATTGCCGCTGACTGGCGCCGCATTCGTACTCGCAGACGGGGCAGTACTTCTTGGCAGCCTCGCCGGAGCCCTTTTCCTTTAGCTTCGGGATGATCGGATTATCGATCGGGCCGCAGCGCTCCGTGTTGCCGGTGAAGTCCAGTACCAGACCGTCAACCTTGTCCGGGTGCACGCGAGTCAGGCGGCCAAGCATCTGGACCCACAGGGCCGAGGCCAGCGTGGGGCGGAAGCACACCAGGACGTCGATATCAGGCACGTCAAAGCCCGTAGTCAGGGCTGACACGCTGACCATCCAGCGGAAGGCGCTCCGGTTTCGGAAAGCATCGATCAGAGTCTTTCGCTCGCCCTTCGGCGTCTTGCCCGTGACGATCTCTGCGGTCTCACCCACGCCCCGCAGCATGCCGACGATCATCTCTGCCGTGTGGACGGTCGGGGCAAACACGATACCCTTGCGGCGCCCCATGGAGGCCTGCAGCATCTCCGGGATCAGGGATGGCAGCAGTGGCTCGATCTTGTGGGCAAAGGATTCCTCGCTGTAGTCACCGTTCGAGGCAATGGTGACGCCGCCCATGCTGACCACAGAGGTGGGGCCTGGCACGAGTTGGGACAGGTAGCCGTCTGACAGCAGGCGAGCAAAGGCTTCAGGCGTGCCGGCGCTGTAGATTTCATCCTCGAACACACCGCGTCCGATCAATGGGCCGTCCATCCGCCACGGCGTGGCAGACAGGCCGATCAGCTGGCACTCCGGGTTCACCTTCCGGATGCCGGCCAGCAGCTTGCCGTACATCGTGTCCGGCTTCTCGGACACCAGGTGACACTCGTCGATGATGACCAGATCGAACCGGCCCATGTCTTCGGCGTGGCGGAACGCCGTGCCCACGGAGCAGACAACGACGCGGGCGTCCCAGTCCCTCTTCCCGGCCGAGGCAGACACGATGCCGACGTGCTCAGATACCTCCCGGGCGATAGCCTGGCCGTTCTGGCGCACCAGGTCACCGTTGTGGATGGCATTCAGGACACGGCCGCCCTGTTGCAGGACGTGGGCAGCGATCCGGGCTATGACGATACTCTTGCCCGCCCCGGTGGGCAGGTCGATGACCCCCGCACTGCCCGTGTAGGCAATGGCCGCGTCCACGGCCTCCTGTTGATACCAGCGTAGTTCCATATCTCTGGGCTCCTTACTTGATCGGAGCGTAATTGTCGCACAGGGTGTCACCCTTGCCAATACCACACGTCGTCACCCCGTTGCCATTGAACGACGCATGCACACAGGTTCGGCATGAGGCGATCGGACTGGCGTCACCATGGCAGAAGGCCTTGTGGTCGCAGAACTTGCAGCGGAAGTCGGTATCGGCCAGCTTCGGCGGGATCAGGCCGTGGGTGATGTCCGTGGCCAGATTCAGGAACTCCGCCGGCTCACCGTCGTAGTCCACCAGATAGACCTGGATGGCATCCGTGTCCTTGCATGAGGCCAGGTACAGGGCCTGCTTGAGCCCAAGACCGTGCATGCCACACTGCATCTGTGCGAGGTGCTCCGGCTTGATCTGGCCGTCCTTCTCCAGCTTGTCCCAGGTCCGGCGGTTCATCGTCTTGAACTCCAGCACGGCAAGGCTGCCGTCCTGCAGGCGGATCACGCCGTCCACGGAGCCCCGTAGGTCACCGGTCTTGTAGGAGATTTGGCCACCGTCCTTGGAGATGAGCTTCAGCTGGAAGCCCGCCACCTGCAGGCAGGCCGCCAGCCGGGCCTCCTCCATGTGCCCCCGGTTGAAGAGTCGGACCATCCGACCGTCCACGGCCGCATCAGGCGAGGCCTTCCGGTAGGAGAGGGCCACGGCTCGCGGGCACTCCTTGCCGATCACAGAGGCGCCCAGGTGTGCCCGCTCCTTGCTTGACTCTTCCTTCCAGTCGGTGCAGCGTTCCAGCCAGGCGGCTTGGGCCCGACGCCAGGCGGCGGGATCGACGGCAATAGCGTCATCGACCCTCTTCTCGATGTCCTTGCGGCGGACGGGCAGGGGTTTCAGAAAATCTTCAAACATATTAATCACCTGGAAAATGAGAAGCCCCGGTTTCCCGGGGCATTTGGTCACGTTTTCTTCAGAAACTCGGCCACGTGGACTAAGGCCGCCGGCTTCGTGTACCAGTAATCCACGCTGACGGATGCCTTGTGGCGGAGAATCGACGGGAAGCTACCTTCCGGGGTCTCGTAGACGGCGAAGTAGCCGTCTGTCGTCCGGCCTTCCGCGATCAGCCGGGATCGGGACCGGATCTTGGCCGCCTCGATGGCAGCCAGAGCGCTATCATTGAACATCTGGACGCCTCCCCCTGATCAGAACGGGATGTCGTCGTCGTCGTCGTTGTTGTCCAGCCCGTCCGTGATTGTGGGCTTGGCGGCGAACTCCGTGGTGGGCGCCAGACGGCTCCCTTGTGCAGGCCGAGCGCCAGACACTACGCCAATCGGTCGGAAGACGGGGCGCTCGATGCCGTCATTGCCTTCTTCGAGCTTGACCCAGGCCTTCACGCGGAGTCCGATCAGGGCTGACGGGTTGGCGGCTTTGGCGCCGGCGTACTTCAGGATCATGGCCAGGTTCTGTTGGGCGATCTTGGCGGCCTTGCTGGTGCCACCGCCGTGCCCGACCAGCAGGTCCCAGAAGCCGGATTCGCCGCTGTCAGCCTGCACGCGAAGGGTCAGCTTGGGGTCGCCGGCGCGGGTCTGCTTCATCTCGGCGGCCTTGATCGTCAGATCGTACTCGCCGGGCTCCTCGAAGTTCTTGAACCCGCCGCCACGCGACTCATTCTCGGCAGCGGCTTCGTTTTGGAATTCGGTGCTGTTGACAACGGACCAGAAATTGAACGTCATGGTAATGCTCCTTGAGATTTGGGGTATCGGCCTGGCATGATTGGCAACTAACCCCGGGTTGATGCTGAGTATTCTGAACCTGTACTGCTTTGGTGTCAAGCGCCGTTCGTCGGTTCAGCGAACGGCCTTCAGGATTGCGTGGGCGAACTCCTTGGCATCGTTCAGACCGCCGAACTCACCCATTCCGAAGATGATCACAACAACGATGATTGCCACTGCCAGGATACCACCGGAACCTTGATTCATGATTGCAACTCCTTGATTCGCTTAAGGTTTCAGGCCGCGACCGTCGCTGCCATGGTTGAAACTATACGCCGGTCACTCCTGGCCGTCAAGACCGTTCGTCAGGCCGAAGGGCAGATCAGTGGTCAGTGAGTACTGCTTGAACATGAAGCCGCAGTAGCCCTTCTCCAAGCACTGGCGGGGCGTACCTTCCGTGCCGGACGTGCCATTGACCAGCGCCCAGTAGCCGTAGGCCTGGCCGGTGCACATCGCCTTGGCGTCAGCGGCCTTCCAGTCGGAGTAGGAGCGGAAGGATTCGATCGTTTCGGCGTGGCAGCGCTCGACATCCTTCTTGATCCAGGCGTCCACGCCTTCACCCATCTCAGCGGCCAGTTCGGCTTTCAGGGCTTCGCCGACCATCTGGTATTCGACGATGGCGCGGGCCACGCCCATGTTCAGGTACTTCAGGTCACGATCCAAGACCGGTTCTTCTTCGGCTTTCGGCGCCGTGAATGGCAGCGGCTCAGTGTCGGCCACGGGGTCATTGAAACTGTGCGAGGCGGCCGGGTCGATCTTCGGAGCTTCGGGTTCCGGCAGCGGCTCAGGCTTTGCTTCCGGGGCTTGTGCGGCCGCGGCGGGCAGCGTGGTCGGAGGCAGTTCCGTGGAAGCGGGCTGCTGCACTTCCGGGGTGGCTTGCGTGGCAACCTGGACCGGGGCTTGCGATTCGCTGGCGGAGCCGCAGGCGGCCAGGATGGAGGTCAGGGCGATGGTGAGGATGGTGCGTTTCATGATCTTGGTTCCTTGAGGTTGCTGGCTGTCGTTCAGCCCATGGACAGAACTATACGCCTGCCCACGGGCTGAGTCAACGCCGTTCATCACTCCGACGGACGGTTGATGCGCTCGATGATCTTCTGGATGCTGGCCGGGCACAGTTCGGGCAGCTTGCCGGAGCGGTCCTTGGCCGTGAACGTGCCGTCCGGGACGAAGCGGAGGGTCCGGCGATGCGAGACTGTGCCGTCTTCCTTCTGAACCGTGTCAACCACAAGGCGTCCCACCAGGTCGAGCAGGTACGGCAGCTTGTCGCTGAACTTCTGCCCCGGTACCAGTGGTGCGTAAGACTTGCGGCCAGCGTCATCGGTCACAGTGGTCTGCTTGGCAATCCAGATGACGGAGCACGGCAGCTCACGGAGCTGGCGAATCAGGCGCGTGACCGCCGATTCCATCTCCGGGTAGACCTTCCGGGGGTCCGGGGTCTTCTGCATCAGGTCGGCCAGCACGATCTCGGCGATCTCGGACAGCGAATCGAAGATGATCGTGCCGTACTCGGCAGCGTGCTGCGTGGCGTACTTGACCGCCTCGCGGGCCGTCTTGATGTCCGTGACCTCGATGTAGGGGATGTCAGCTCCTTGCAGGGACATCAGGCCACCTTCAGCGCTGATGACCAGTGGGCGGTCACAGGTCAGTGCCAGACGGGTCTTGCCGGCTCCGGATTCGCCGTAGATCAGGGCGTTGATCTTGCCCGAATCGCGCAGGGTACTGGTGTTCTTGATCATGGTTACGCCTCGTAGAACTTGATTGCGGTCGGAGCCGGCTTCGTGGTGATGAACTGCTTCTGAGCTTCCGTCGGTTCGTACCTGGCGGGCACGCTGTACGTGGCCGACAGCCCGTCCAGAAGCGACGGGTTCTGCAATGATGCCTCGCGAAGGGCCCTGTTGTCAACGCTGACCCGTGTGACGGCCTTGATCGTGACACGCTGGCCGTCGATCTCGTCGTCAAACTGATCGGCGTGCTGGCCCAGCCAGTCACGGATTCGGTCGGCCTTGGCTTGCAGTTCCTTGATCTCGGTCAACAGGTCGCGGTAAGCCCGGATGCCGCGAGTGATGGTCGCCTTGTTGCTCATTTGGCACCTCCGATCGACGAGTTCAGGACGGCCAGGCCGTGAATGTAGGCCAGGCAGGCTTGTTGCTCGATGGTGTCCGTTTCCAGGTAGTAGTACCACTCGTTGTTCGCACGCTGGAGTCGGTAGTTGCCGCGGTAGCGCTCGATAGGCGTGGACGGCGGTCGTTTCTCCAGCTCCTCGTCCTCAAACGGCAGGACGTGGCCGGTGGTGTTGACGATCCTGCCGTCCTTCATCCCGCACACCGGGCTCAGGGAGCGGAAGACCTCGATGTCATTCTCGGTCTCCATGGCCCCTTCCAGGCTCAGGATGCCGATCTTGCCGGCGATGCTGGGTGCCGAGGCGACAATGTAGGCCTGTGAGCCAAGGCGGCGGAGGGAGTGCGCCGTCTCGTAGGCGTGCGGCAGCAGGATGAGGGTTTCGGCTTTGCGGGAGCGGGCAACCTGGATCAGGTCGGCGGGGCTTGCGATGATCTTGGCCATGATTGACTCCTTGTGTCGTGATGGCTTGCTATTGAATCAGTGTCGTCAGCATAAGGCAAGACCGTTTGACTGTCAAGCCCTCGCACGACTGGCGGTCACAGCGGCAGCGGGATGTTTCGGGCCAGCAGCTGGCGCTCCGTCTTGAACTCCATCGGAGCGGCCACGGGCGTCGGGTCGACCTGGTAGGTCACACCGTCGAATACGATCAGAATCGGCTTGTGGCTACCACCTTCCTGGCGCGGCGTATAGTAGATCGCGCGAACGGTGCCGCGAGGCACGCCTCGGAAGCTGCTCATGTCGTAGGTGACGCCACAGTGACTGATCCACACACGGCCAAAGCTGCGTTTGATATTGGCCTCGGACCGCCAGTCTGCCAGCGTGCCCGACACCTCGGCGCGGACTGCCGTCGGCAGCTGATCGTAGGACTCGATGCGATTCCAGATTTTCATGACTTGAACTCCTTGATGACGTTGTTGACTTGCTGGATGCTGCCGTCGGTGGCTTCCAGGGCTTGCTTGAGCTTCACGGCCACCTGGGCGTCCGTGCAGGACAGAATGCGTGTTTGGCCGCCGATCGTGACCTTCAGGTCCGAGGCCGATGCGTAGCTGATTTTCATTCCGTTACTCCTGATCGTCATCGTCGACGCGGGTGGCCAGGATCAGGGCGATGGCCAGCAGCCCGGCGTAGCAGATGAGGAGGGTGGCGGAGAGGATGGTGCTCATGGTTGCTTCCTTGGGTATGGCCGGCATTCTTCGGCTGCCGGCCTGGGCCGCTGACAGGTATCAGCGCTGTCGATGGAGAGCATTCTGTCGCAGTTCCGCCAGGAAGTCAACCATGGGTTGCTCCCACACGCTGTTCGGATCGGTCTTGTCGGTCCAGCGGTTGACCACGACCGACTGGCGGTCAGCCTTGTAGATCAGCACAGGATCATGCGAGCCCGCCGCCTGAGCCAACGCCTGTGCTCGCCACTTGGCCAGCAGGGCGGGTTGGACCTTGCTGTATCGCTTGCACTCGATGGCGTAGCCCTCCACGGCCGCCCCTTCCAGATCACCGGGGAGGCAGCCTTTACGATACTGCTCGATCAGGCGCTTGCACTCCAGGCCTGTAGCCGCCTTGATCTCGTTGGAAATCTGCCGCTCGAAAGCGGCGCCCTTGTTGCGGCCGTTCACGGCCTTCTTTTTGACTTCCTTCGTTTCCATCACGTCCTCCTTAGACGCTGTACATGCTGGGGTTGTAGGGGGTCATCAGCAGGTAGGCGAGGCCGCCGCCTTGCTTGCCGATCTTGATCTTGCGAATCACGCCGAAATCACGCTCCATCACGGCCAGCACGCGGGAGATCATCAGGCGGTCATCCTGGCCCGCCTTCCTGATGATGCGGCTCAGCTTCGGGTTGCGGGCCACAATGGTCTGCACCAGTGAGGCGGGCAGCATGTTCTCGGTCGGCAGGTCCTGTGGCCGCAAACCATGCAGGAGCTCTGACTTCGGGTCCGTCGTCACTTCCGACATGCAACGGTGCAGCACCTCGCTGACGATCGTGCTTGTCGACTTGTCGGCCTCAGTAATGTCCTGACGCATCAGCTCCAGGTGTTTTGCCACGAACCGGATGGCCCAGGCGGCGATGTCCTCGGTGATCTGAGGCGCCATCGTGTTGTTGATGATCGCCACAGCCGTAGCCAGGCGCTCCACGCGGGCGTGGACGCGGGCTGCTGCGTCGGACAGGGTCTGCTTGCCGGACCGGCGCCATGCGGCTGCCTGACGGGCCCGCTTCGTGGCGTGCTCGCGCATCACGCGCTCGGCCTCGCGGGTCATTTGGATACGCTGGTAGGCCGGGTTCTCGCTGCCAGCCACACGTTCCTGTAGATTGGCGATGCGGCGGATAGTAGACAGCGTGATCTCGGTCAGAGCGCCGCCGGTACCCCGGATGATCTGCATCCCCTCATACCAGTTGACCACGGTCAGGCGGGACAGCAAGCCAGAGCCGGAGGCGTCCGACGACAGCAGGTGCTCCAGGTAGGCCGGCTGCGTGTCAGCGATCATGGACAGGTAGTAGTGCCGCGGAATCTGGGCGCCAGCTTGCGTCAGGGCCAACTCGGCGGGGCTGGCCGGTGCGCGGTCGAACATCTGGATGACCTGCCGCAGACCGACGGAGCCCACCTGGTCGCTGGCCAGTCGGGCCAAGTCGGTGCCGATCTCGGACCAGTGGATGACACCGGCGGGGATTTGTGACCGCAGTTTGGACACGGCCGCCCGGCCGCCGACCACGGAGGCTGCCACAGCGCATGCCGGGTTGGCATCCGAGAATAGGCCGGTGATGACGCCGGCGATGTTCTTGCCGGAGCCCGGAGGGGCGCACAGTACGACGTGGTTCGTGATGCCAAACGAGTCGCCGGACGGGCTGCTGAAGTTGCGGGCCGTCAGGCCAGACACGGCAGCCAGCAGGGCGCCAGTAGCAAAGTCGACGGGCACGTCACCGCGGACGCTGTTTGCCAGGTCAGACACCATCTGGCCGGCCAGCCCTGGTGGCAGACCAGCGTTGCCGACCACCTCCGTCTCGACCACGGCCACGGTGTCTTCAGCAGCAGGGGCCTCCTCCGGGGCGTCATTGTTCAGCACGTCCAGCTCGCCGGACTCTGCCATCTCGGCGGCGCGGGCAAACATCCGGTCCCAGTCGAAGGTGGCAGGGACCTCGGTCGATTCTTCGGCTTCGGTCTCGGCCTCGGTCAACTCCTCGATGACGCCATCATCATCGACCGTATAGCGGGTCGGTGCGGGCGGCTCAGGCTCGGGTTCCGGTTCGGGTTTCGGCATGCGAGCCTCGGCCAGCTGCTTGGTCAGCTCAGCAACCTGGTCCGTGAGGGCCGTCACCTGCTCCAGCAGGCGCTGGATCATCGCGTCACGGGGGTCAACCTTGGTCATCTCGACTTCGATTTCCTGGGCCTTGTCTGAGGCCTTGGCGGCCGGGGTGTCGCAGTATGCCACACCGACAAGGCTTTGCGCCATATCCGTCCATTCCGCCCCGATCTCGCGGCGCTTCCGCAGGCCGTTGATCGTCCGCTCGACGTAGTTCGTCTGGGCCTTGTCGCGCTGACCCAGGCCAGACTTGCGGAACGTTGTAGCCGCCACAGCATCGTCGTCGGTGGCCCAGCACAAGGCTTCGATCAGGGCCATGTCAGCCTCGGATTGCGACGGGTAGCCCATGGCCTGCCAGTCGCCGGCCCAAAGGCGGCGGACCCTGTCCTGCTTCCACACGCGCTTCAGGGCTTCGCGGCAGGCGTCGTCGCTGGCGGCGCCCTGCATCGTGGCCGCCACTGGCTTCACGGTGTTCTTCAGGCCGCCCAGACGGGCCACCAAGCGATCGATCTTGGCTTGACGGGGTTCCACCACATCCCAGCCGTTGATGACGTTGCCAGTGACGATGATGAACCGCTCCTGGCCGTAGACCTCGATGTCCTGCTTCGCGTCACGGACGCCGCCGGCCAGGTTGGCTTGCACGAAGATGTGTGTTCCACGGCCGCTGGAGGAGGTTTCGGCGTAGGAGTCCAGCCACTCGACCATGGCCATCTGGTCGCCGGCGTAGTCCTCATCCATGTCGACCACGGTCACCCCACAGCCGGGCGTGAGCAGGGCGCCGACGCGGGCGGACGGACCAAGCGACTTGGCACGCTTCCAGGCTTCGGCGGCAGTCATCCAGCCGCATGTGTCAGTTGTGGACAGCGGCATCCAGCCGCCAGAGGTTGGGGAGATGCCCCAGGGGCGCTTGTCGCCATTCGCTGGATCGCGAGCGACACCCCAGTGCTTTATCAGCCGTGAAAGCTTCATGTAAAACTCCGGAAGGAATCCATGCGTGCATGATACATGGATGCTGACGCGCCGACACGCTCCATTCGTCAGGCGAGAAAAGCAGGAACCCCGGGCCGCAGCGCTTTGCACGTCACCTCGGCCATTGGCGTGGCCTCGGGCTCTGTGTGCCGCTCATTTGTCCCAGGGTATTACGGACGCAACCTGCCTCCGTTAGGCTTCCACAGGTGCCCGGCCGGAACCACCTGTGATCGCCAACAGCCGCGCCAACGGCTGCTGTCCGGAAAGCTCCGTGTGTAGTGCTGCCCCCAGCACACGGCCCGGTTTCGGTCTTTTGAGATCGTCGATTGCAACGGAACCCGGGGGCACTCCGTTCCGGCTGATACGCGCCGGCAGCTAGCTCGCTGCATCACCCTCAGCTGTCCCGGGTCAGCCAGAAGGCCGCCGGAGCTGCAGACGCAGTGCCTGCCTATTTCCTACGTACTGCATCGGCGGATTTAGAGCCCCGGCCTTACCACCGGGGAGTTGTTCCTACCGCCACGTTCTGTGCTCGTTTGGTACTGCATTGCCGGAGTTAGGAGGCCTCGCGCTCTACCCTGAGACTCGCATCGCCTTGTACCCGACCGGCCGTCTTTACCTTTACCGTTTCAGCCCCGAGATTCCGTTTCGACCATCACCGCCTGGCTCGCAGGCGTCTAAGCAGTTGCATTCAGGGGCTTCGCATTCATCGACAGCTACGCCGCCCGGCGGGCTGCCTCGCTGTCGATGGAGTGAACTATACGCGCCTGGCGCAGCACTGTCAATACCATGCGATCACGCGCCACTCACCGGTCGACACACGGAGGCGTCACGCGCGTGTACACGGAGCAATCACAGGGGGGCACACGCCGCGTCGGAGGTCAGGCAACCGCGATCCGCGAAAGCTTTGCGAACGGCTTCCTATTCGCATTTGACAGTTTTTGACAACGCACTCTATAGAGAGACTATATAGAAAAAAGGTACTTTCCAAACATTAGACCCCATGTTAAATGTAACGACACACTTTTTAAATCGTTCAGAATCAATGACTTAGACGAAAATCCTGTTACAATTTAAGTTGTAACAAATCGTAAGCATACACTTTGTTACAACTTGAGAAGGGTTCGCAATTGGATGTGAGGCTGTACGCGCATCCAGTAGT
>FLRY01000929.1_pt1 | contig 26472 bp, 30 predicted proteins | sample 1550471 | NCBI WGS metagenome assembly FLRY01 (sample SAMEA4031759, study PRJEB14383) | metagenome | biome: human; feature: oral; material: saliva | place: Philippines | collected 2014
CCTAAGGCCGCTAAGCCCGAGGCCAAGGCGGAGGCTCCTAAGGCCGAGGCCAAGGCGGAGGCTCCTAAGGCCGCTAAGCCCGAGGCCAAGGCGGAGGCTCCTAAGGCCGCTGAGGCCAAGCCCGAGGTGGCTGGAGATGGTCCCACGGAGGAAGAGCTGCTGGACCAGGCAGCCCTGCACGCGGTTGCCCTCATGCAGGCTGGCATGACCGGCGCCGTGCGTGAGGCCCTGACCGCTGTCGGCGCTCGCCGAGTATCCCAAATCCAGGGCGTAGAGGCCCTGCAAAAATTCATCAGCCTCCTACCCGAGGCCCCCAAAGCTGAGGATGCCTGATGCCTCCCCAAGATCACGCACAGCTGAGCCCCAGCGCCGCCGTACGCTGGCTCCAATGCCCCGCCAGTGTGGTGCTAGCCGACCAGGCGGGGCCTGAGGAAGCCTCCCCACACGCCATGGAGGGGACCGCTGCTCACGCGCTCGCGGAGATTGAGGCCCGATATGAGCTGATCGACCTCAACGAGGCCGCCCATAAGGCCGCCCTGGCCAGGTGGGATGCTGAGTTCGGCTCTCAGTACGACAGGGCCGAGATGCTGCGGCATGTGGGTAAATACGTTGACCAGGTGCGTGTAGCCCTGGACAGCCTCCCACACTCTGTACTGCTCCTAGAGCAGCGCATGGACACCGGTATCCCTGGTGTGTGGGGGACAGGTGACGCAGTCGTGGTATCTCCTGAGGCTATCCACGTGCTAGACCTCAAATACGGCCGTGGCGTCCCCGTAGACGCCGCCGGGAATCCTCAGCTGCGCCTATACGGCCTGGGAGCCTTGCGTTGCTTTGGGGACCTCCTGGGGGATGTAGAGACTGTCACCGTCAGTATTATCCAGCCTCGCCTGGGTAAATTCTCCAGCGAGACCCTACCGGTGCGTGAGTTGGAGGCATGGCGTGAGGGTGTAGTCATTCCTGTGGTTGAGCGGATCGCGCAGGGCTCCATGGTGGCCTCCCCTAGTGAGGGGGCGTGCCGTTGGTGCCCGGTGGCTGGTGAGTGCCGCGCCAGGCGGGACTACCTGACAGAGCAGGATTTCAGCGAGCCGCCGCTACTGGATGACGCTGAGCTGGCTGCCGAGGTGGCCAGGGTCTCCCAGCTACGCTCATGGTGTGACGCCGTCGAGAAGTGTGCTTTCAAGCGCGTGTATGAGGGTGGCCGGGACCTGCCGGGGCTCAAGATTGTGCGTGGCCGGGGTAGGCGTGTGATCACGGATCAGCCTGCCGCTATCCAGACCCTGATTGACCACGGCTATGGGGCTGAGCAGGTGGCAGACTTCAAGGTGAAGCCCTTGGGTCAGCTTGAGAAGCTGGTGGGTAAAAAGGACCTGCCTGAGCTCATTGGCTCCTATATGGAGCGTCGTGAGGGTCCCCTGTCTCTGGTGGGGGAGGATGACCCCCGCCCAAGTGTCACCCGGGAGTCTTCTGCAGTAGAGGATTTTGGGTAGCGCTATCCTCGCTTGGCGTGGTACTATCTTATTGCCGCGCCAAGCGGCCTAACTAACCGATCATCGATAACCGATTATTTGAGGAGAACTAACATGGCTAACCTACGTAAAGTTGTCACCGACAAGTCCGAGGGTATCCGCCTAGGGTACGTCCACCTGGTTGAGCCCTACGCGTCATCCCCTGACCAGGAGCCCAAGTACTCCTGCATGCTGATCATTCCCAAGACCGCGAAGCGCACGCTGGCGGCGATCAAGGCCGCGCAGCAGGCGGCGATTGAGGAGCAGAAGTCCAAGTTTGGTGGGGTTGTGCCTCGCAACCTGCGTTACACGCTGCGTGACGGTGATGTGGACGCGGACCTGGACCGTAACCCTGAGCTGCAGGGTTGTTTCTTCATGAATGTTTCGTCTACTCGCCGTCCGGGCGTGGTGGACCGTAACCTCCACCCGATCATGGATGCAAGCGAGATTTACTCCGGTATGATCGCTCGCGTATCTATCTCCGCTTACTGTTACAACTCCAGCGGTAACCGTGGCGTGACCTTCGGGCTGGAGAATGTGCAGAAGCTGGCCGACGGTGAGTTGCTTGGTGGTGGCGCTGCGCGGCCTGAGGATGATTTTGAGGCTCTGGGTGATGATGAGTCTCAGGATCCATATGACGTGCTCTGAATAGAGCCGCTTCGAGCAATTGGTCCCCTACTGTGATGTACACGGTAGGGGACCAATTTTGTTTTGCGGGGTAGCGCTTTCACTCTGTATGCGCTATACTGTTTTTGTTGTCGAACCGAAAGGAACTACCCCATGCCTATCTACCATGGCACCTGGTCAGGCTACACGCGCGGCTGCCGCTGCCAGAAATGCCGCGCACAAGGCGCCGCGCGCCGACGCGACCGCCTACCCCAGCTACGCGAGTACCTGGCCGATAACCGCGAGCGCCTAGCCAAGCAGCAGGCCGTCTCCAAGGAGGCTGCTATCCGTAACTCACGCCCCTGGGAGCCCTGGGAGGATGAGATCGCAGGCGACTACTCGCGCACCGTCCCGGACATCGCCCGGCAGCTGCAGCGCTCTGTGTCGGCTGTCCGCAACCGGCGGCGTACCGCGCGTCTGCGTGAGCGCTGGTACGTCAACCACATCCTGGACCTACCTGAGGCAGAGGCTGGTGCGGAGCAGTGAAACAGCGTCGTATGAACTGGGGCATTTTCGCAGCCGCCCTCACCGCCTTACTGTCTCTACTGTGTGCGCTCGCGGGCATGGCTGCCCTACCCAGGGCCCCCTGGCCGGTCACCGCACCTAGCATCCTGGTTTTCACCGTCTCCACCCTGGTGTGGTGCTACCTGCGTGACCCACAGGACGGGGGCCACCAGTGAAGAGCCTATACATCGATATCGAGACGTATAGTCCCACGGACATCAAGCTGGGCGTCTACAAATACAGCGAAGACCCGCAGTTTACTGTGCTTATGGCTGCGTGGGCTCTAGATGACGGGCCGGTGCAGGTAGCGGTGGGTGAGGATGAAATCCGCCGTATTCCTGGGCTTTTCGCCCCGATCAATGGCGAGGACGTGGAAAAGGTCGCGCATAATGCTCAATTTGAGCGTGTGTGTCTCTCTCGCCTGGGTGGGCTGCCCGTGGGTGAGTATCTGCCAGCTAGCGAGTGGCTAGATACTATGGCGTGTATGGCTGAGTGGGGGTACCCGCAGAGCCTGAAAAGCGGCGCGCAGGCGTTGGGGGCCGCCCCAAAGGATGAGGCAGGCACGCGTCTCATTAAATTCTTCTGCTCGCCTGATAGGCAGGGTAGGCGGCGCCTCCCAGCGGATCACCCTGACCAGTGGAATGAGTTCGTGCGCTACTGCATCCAGGATGTGGAGACAATGCGAGACATGCTACACCGGCTAGAGGCCCAGTATGAGGCTTGGCCTACCGCCATGGAGCGCCGCATCTATGAGGCTGACCAGCGCGTCAATGACGCGGGGATCCGCGTGGACCTGCCTCTGGCGAGGGCTGCTATAGATGCCGCCACTAGGGGCTATGAGCGTGACATGCACCAGGCTCAGCAGCTGACGGGGCTAGCCAATCCGCGCTCTGTCCAGCAGCTGCTCGCCTGGCTGGGCAGTGCCCTGCCTGACCTGCGGGCTGAGACGGTGCGCGCCGCCCTAGCCGGGGACACACTCACGCCAGTGCAGCGTCAGGTGTTGGAGCTGCGCCAGTCCATGTCTTTGACTGCGCACAAAAAATTTGGGGTAGCCCTAGAGGCCGCCTCGCCCGATTCCCGCCTGCGTGGCGGTTTCAGGTTTTTCGGTGCACACACCGGCAGGTGGGCAGGCAGGGGGCTGCAGCTACAGAATCTCCCGCGTGACGGCTTCGATAGTGAGGCGCAGCAAAACGCGGCCATTGCGGACACGCTGCTAGGGGCGGATATTGACCCTCACACGCTGAAGGCACTGGTCAGGCCCCTAATGGTGGGGCCGTTTACGGTGTGTGATTATAGCGCGATTGAGGCGCGCGTAGTCGCGTGGCTGGCGGGTGAGGATTGGGCGCTGGAAGCTTTTGCCGCTGGACGCGATATTTATGTGGAGACTGCGCGGCGTATGGGCGGCGGCATGGGTCGCAAGGAGGGCAAGGTGGCCGTGCTCGCCCTGGGCTATGGTGGCGGCATTGGTAGTCTTAAGGCTATGGGTGGCGAGCGCCTAGGCAGCGACCAGCTACTACAGCAGATTGTGGACCAGTGGAGGGCAGCCAACCAGCGCATCGTGACCCTATGGGGCTTGTTGGAGCGTGCGTTCCTGTATGGGGGTATGGTGGGTGACCGCCTGTGGGTGGAGGCCCGTGGTGAGGATAGGCTGGTGTGGCTGCCTAGTGGCCGACCGCTGGTGTATCACGGTGTGAGGGTCACGCAGGTGGGTGGCCGTCAGCGGCTGTCTTTTGTGGAGGCTAAGAGCGGCGCTCGCAGGGATACCTATGGTGGGCGTTTGATGGAGAATGTTACGCAGGCGGTGGCGCGGGATGTGTTGGGTGAGGCGCTGGTGCGTCTGGATAGTGCTGGTGCGCGTGTTGTGGGGCATGTGCATGATGAGGTGCTGGTGGAGGGTGCCGACAGCGGCTCTGTGGATTGGGTGAGGGGCATTATGACGCGAGCGCCTGTCTGGGGTGAGGGTTTGCCGTTGGATGCGGCTGGGTATGTGTGTGGCCGGTACCGTAAAGGGTGATCTACCGCACAGTGTTCTAGGGTAGCGCTTTTCAATCTGTATGCGCTATACTATTCATGTCGCTAGAGAACAGCGACCACCACAACACAATCCGAAAAGGACAACACCATGATCTCCTACCACCCCACCGCAGCCCGCACCAGCAAGCCCCTCAAGAAGCTCGAGACCTTCCGCCACAGCAGCGAGCTCAACCCCAAGGCATTCAAGGCTGAGGCCATTGTGCGGACCAGCGGTGGCCGTGAAATCCAGATCATCAGCCAGTCAGACAAGGACCTGATCGCTACCGCCCTGGTGCAGCTGGTGGCCCGGCACGTCCCCGCCGCTATCACCGTAGAGCAGGCCCTGCCTCTGATCCACGACGTGTTCAGCGTCTACGAGCCCGCCTGGGGGCACGAGCACGACGAAGCCAGCCAGGGGTTCTACGCTGGCCACCTTTACTGCCGCCGTGCCTGACGCCCTGTCCCTGCTCCCCCGCCGCCACCAGTGTGGTAGCTGGATGCCCGCCTGGTAAACAAAAACTAGTCCCTTGTGCCCCACTAGATTGGTGGGGCACAAGGGACCCTGATAGCGCGAACCGTTAGCTAGTTGAGCAAGCGTTTAATGCCGTCGGCGATGGCGTCTGCGAACACGTCACGGGGCGCGCCGATGGGGTGGATCATGTCGGGTTTGCCACCTACGGGGTTGCAGGTGGCGGTAGAGTCCATGAACTTGGCGCTGTAGCCGTCACCACGGAGTCCGAGCCACTCGGGGGAGAAAACTCGGAAGTCAACCCATGTGTTATATAGACTATCGTCGGCTTTGAGCTGGTTATCAGCGTCGATCAGGCGCTTGTTCATCTCAACATTTTCTGCCGCCGTCGCTTTATCCCCGCGCGGGATAGTGCCACACAAAACAACATAATCCCACTTTTGAGAGGCACGCCGGGCCGCGATGTAGGCTTTAGCGTCGGCCACGGTTTTAGCGACGCTAGCGCCCTCAACAAAAATAGAGTTAGTGGTCTCGCCGGTAACCAGGACGTTCTTTTTACCGGAGCGCCAGAGGCCCTGCACGTCAGCCGCGTTCTTGGCCATGTCAGCCCAGGTCTGGCCAGGGATAGCGCAGTTGCCGACGTTAGCGCCGGTAGACTGGATCAGACTTTTAAACCCAGCGACTTCTTGAATGCCGGGCGCAACCCAACGCGCGAACAGTGAGTTAGCGTCAACAACAATGTTATATGTTTCGTCGAAACCAGCTGACCTGGCAGGGCCATTGGTTTTGTTGGCCAGCCCTGCCAGGATCATTGCCAGTAGCTCATAGCTGCTGTTCATTTAGGCAAACTCCCCTGTGCCGCGCCAGTTCTTCACAGTGAAGTTGTATTGAGAATCGATACGGCTGTAGATCGTTTTTTCTTCATGTGAGAACGCCTTGGGTTGTAGCGTACCCAGCATAACCCAGGTTTCTTTGCCTACTGGCTTCAGGTAGGCGGTACAGTTAGTACCGTCGTACTTGAGCCGTAGGGAATCGCCAGACTGCGCTGTGATATTGGTGTTTACGGTGGGAACCCCGTTGCCGCTAAACTCGTACACCATGTTTGGGTTGGCGCCGATTGAAACCAGCTTCTCATTGTAGGGGGCGCCAAATAGCCCGAAACCAATACGGGGCGTGTCAGCCTCAACAGTGGCTTCAACCACAATAGGTTTGCCCAGTTTTAGTTCGGTGCGGCCAACCTGTGAGAGCGGACCGCCCTTGACCTTGGCTTTTTCGGTTTCGGTTGCTTCCTCAACGTAGTTCCAAAAGTCGCTGTTGCCGCGCTTGCTATTGGGGAGCACAGACTGCACGTTGTGGGTTACCTTGATTGTGAAACCATCCGCGCTAGAGCCGGTCACACTGTTCACTAGCGCAAGGTAGTTTGTGCCACCATACGCCCAGCCGTTGTCAATGAACTTGGGGATGATTGACTTCATTGGGGGCAGGGTGGCTAGCAGTTCGTTAATGTTGTCAAGGTCACCGGCGCTATAGCCTTGGTAGCCAGCCCCGGTCTTAATGAATACCAAATACACGACGGAACCCACGTTACTGGTTAGCTCAGGCGGGGCAGGAATCCAAGTAATGTTGTCAGGGTGGGTGAGGTCAACAATGCCAGGCTGCGACTTGGTTAGGATAACAGTTTGCACATTAGCGGCGGGCGCTAGCGTGTAAGAGTGGGTGGTACTAATATCAATGGTTTGTTCATTAGCACCCATAGCGCCAGAGCTGAGCGCGTCCAGCTTCCGGTTAAGTTCGTCCAGCTGTTCCTTGGTTAACGAACCCGGGTCACCCTTGGGGCCGGGGAGTCCTTGTTCGCCCTGCGCGCCTTGTGGGCCTTGCGGGCCAGGGTCACCTTTAGGACCTCGTTCGCCAGGGTCGCCCTTTGGACCGGGCGCCCCCGTACCAGACGCGGGAATAGTGGCGCGGACGGCGACGATATCTTCAGCGTTTTTCCTGGCCAGCGCCTCAACCTCACCAGCCTTAGCTAAAGCAGAGTCAGCCTTACCTGAAACAGTCCCAACAGTTTCAGTCAGTGAGTCCACCCTGGCGCTAGCCTGCTCAGCCTTAGCGCTTGCAGTTTCCGCCTTGCTGTCTGCGCTCTCAGCCTTACTAGTGGCCGTGGTTACCGCCTGATTGAGCACCGGTAGCTGCGTGGCCACACTATCCAGGGCCGCTAGCTTAGACGCGAGGTCGGGCGGGATAGAAACAGCGCCAGAGCCAGAATTGGGGCTGGGGTCGATCTTGGGGCCAGAGCCAGGGTTAGGCGGCGTAGACGGGGCAGCAGCTAGACCGACGATCTCAGCCAGAGTAACCACCTGATTATCCACCAGAGTGATCTCGCGATTAGCAATATCGCGGGTAGGCGTGGACACACGCACCAGATACCGGCCAGGATCCACAAAAACCGAGATAGGACCGCGAGCGCTAGCACTAACATTGCCGGCGGTGATCACCGACCCCTCAGTACCCCTAGTGGGGTCCGGGATGGGCCGCAGGTAGACGGTCACCGGGACTATCTCCCCGCTGGGGCCGCGCACCTGGCCTTTAATTTCAGCTGACATCAGCTTTCCTCCATCTTTAGAGCTGTAATGATATTGCGTAGCCGCTCATGCTCAGCGCTCGCGGTCTCTCGGATGTCGCGCATGTCCCGGTCCTGCCGGTCGGTGATCTGGTCCAGCACCTGGCCGTGAGCTGCCAACACCTGGCCATGCGCGTCCAGGGCCGCCTGCACAGCCGCCTGCCCATCCTCGATACGCCTAACCGCGTCCTTGATACTGCCGCCGTGATTGGGTGTCACCTCATGGTGCACCTCAGCCAGCGAGGACTCTAGGGCGCCTAGCCTGTCATCGATTTTCCCGGCGATAGCTTCTAGCGTAGCCGAGGTTTCGGCCTGTTCCCGCTCAGCGCGGGCCTTGCCTACCTGTTCACGGGTGAGCAGGGTTTCTGCCTTGGCCTTTTCACGCCCCCACTTGATACCGGCCAGGACGGACACAGCCGTAACCAGGCCGCCGAGTGCTACCCCGGCGGCGCTGATTACGGCTACGACCTCGCTGGGAGTCACTCGGCGGGCTCCTGAGAGCCACGTACCCCATAGACTGGCGACTCGTAAATCCCACCGGTGTGGGTGGCTGCCAGCACCAGGGCGAGTAGACCCAGCGCTTTGTCTGCCACATCCAGCCATTGGGTGGACTGCTCGGGTGTGACCAGGCCGTAGGCCACACCTAGAGCCAGGAGGGCGGCCACAATGCCATAGATGGCTTTGCGGCGCGGCGGGGTCAGTGCAGCCCATTTGGTGCGGTCAGTGGTTAGGGCATGTTTGGGGATAGTCATTTTTACCATCCTCCGTTCAGCAGCTTACGCTGCATGGATTCAATCGTCGCGGACGGGGCGTCCAGGTGACCATCACCCTCCAGACCATAGCGGGCGGATAGGGCGTTCACCGTGGCCGGCCCCATGATGCCGTCAGCTTCTACACCCAGGGCGGCCTGCATGGCGGCGATCAGCTGAGAGCCCTGGGCCCACGCGTCCGCCACGAACTCCCAGCCCGCCGTGCAGCCAGCCAGATAGGAGCGGTTACCAGCAGCCTGGCTGGAAACCTCACCGTCAACAGTGGTACCCAGTACACCCTGCAGCATACGGGTGGTCTGCTCACCCCAGTAGCCGTCCACGCTGGGCTGCACGGCGGGCTGGGGAGTGACGTTGCCGCCCTTCAGAGCTGCAACGGTCTGGGGTCCGGGGATGCCGTCGACGGTTAGACCGCCGTGATCAGCCTGGAAGGTCTTAATAGCGTTGAAAGTGAGCTCACCCAGAACGCCGTCGGCGCCGTCCGTGCCCAGGTTGTAGCCCTTGGCTAGCAGCAGGTCCTGGACGTTGCGCACGTAGCTCTCGTCATACTGGTTAGGGTTGTAGACGGAGCCACCACCATAGGTAGACACAGTGTTAGTGTCACCACCCACATACCGCAGCACGCAGTCCCACGGGTAATCGTAGTAGGAGTGGACGTTGGTTTCGTCAGCCTGATCACCAGACTGACCACCAGCGATATCGCCGCGCTCGTCGATACTGGCTTGGGCCACCAGCCCATCACCCAGGTAGCAGGCCACGTGGTTGGCGTGGCTGAGTAGAATATCGCCGCGTTGCTTGTCCACGCCGGGGTCTAGCATCTCCCAGCCATGCGCGGTCAAATTAGCGGCCATGTTACCGGTGTAGGTTGCGTTACCAGTATCGAAACCACATTTGTCCAGCACACCAATAATTAGCGCTGAGCAATCAGTCTCGCCACCGACCCTCAAATCCCAGCGGTTGGCCTGGTCATATCCCAAATCGCCATACCTGCACCACCATTCCATCGCCTTAGCGAATTCTTCAATGCTCGGCATATTAGCTCTCCTCTCAGCACTCTTTAAGGCCTTCTTAGGCTTTAATTATATAGCCTATCGAGTAGTAGGGTGGTAAGTTGTTGTGTGGCTTGCCTCCGCCCTTGGACTTAGCCTCCAGCCAGCCAGGCGCTTTCGCGTCATAGGATGACACCGACGTCCAGCCAGAGCCAGAGCCCAGGTTAGTTGCGAAAATGCCCACGCCCTGCTCCCACTTACCCGGCAGGCCGCGCCCAATCACCGGGTGTGCGTGGGCGGGCATTTCAGCCTCAGTCAGAGTATGGGCTTCCTCTCCGCCAGTCTGCGCTCGCGGGTGGGAGGCTGATGTGCCCATCAGGAAACGCCCCCGCAGGTCGGGCACAGTGAAGCTTTCGCCGGTTGCGCCTAGGGCAACTGCGAGCGCCGGATACTGAGATCGCTGATACGACGCGCCGTCACACATCAACCACCCGACAGGGGCCGTCACGCCAGCATAGGCAACCACAGCCCCCACCGGTGCAGCGTTACCGCCGTCACCTGTCTGCGCGTCCCGTGCTGTGCCCAGCAGATACAGACGCCGGTTGACGCTCACCGTCCACACACGCCCGCCGGGGTTCAGGTCGCCAGCGAAATTGATCGGGTCCGCTGATAGCGGCGTGGCGTCCCCATCCATCTGTACGCGCAGCGGGTCGAGGCTGGTGACAGTAGCCCACCTAAAAACCGGTAGTAGATCCAGGCGGGAACGCAAGCCCGCCACCACATCCATAACGTAATCAAGCGTCACAGGTCGGTCACCTCCAAAAGTTTGGTCTTAACCAGGGCAGTGGGGTCCAGTGTGTAGCTAATCTCCCTGACCACGCCCTGCGCGCTGTGCCCCTGGCTGGAGAAGCCGACCACCTGGTTAGGCTGGATCGGCACAGGCATATGCTGCAGGGTGATTGACGCGCTAGGCGTGGATACGTCAATCAGACGGCGGCGCGCCTGAGAATCGATAGATGCTTGGTTAGCTGCCTCCACGCCAGTCTGTGTATCAACGATCCACCGGCCACGCGCCTGGAAAGAATAGAGCGAGGCCGGATCCTCATTGGTGGCCACACCAACCAAGGCGGCCTTCTCCTGGCTGCCCTCAGAAACCAAAACCACCTTATTGGGCACACTGGCCGTGTCCAGTTCGCGCTCCCACTCCGGCAGGTGAACAGATCGCGCGCCCTCCCGGAAATCGTAAGCGACACCACGCGCCGCCGGACGCACATACGGGTCAAGATGCACCTGGCCCTCACCGTCCGGGTGAGCTGACCAGTAGCCAGCCGCCGCCAGCAGCTCATTGGCTATGGTGAGCCTAGATTTGCCGGGGTCATACACGATGTCGGACGATGCGACGGCGGTTGACGGCGTGATAGACAAACGCGCCAGGCCGGTCTCGCGCAGCAGCCCCGCCGCCGCATCCACCAGGTTAGTGCCGGCCTTCACCGTGTAGGTGCGGTCCACACAGTCAGCATCAGGCAGAGCCAGCGGTGAAGATAGATCCACACTCCAGGTAGACCCAGCCTCACTATAGGAGCGTGTCGGGGCGGATAGGAGAAACACGCCCAAACCCCATGACTGGCCGTTAGCTGTGTAGTCAATACGGACACGCTGGGACATCCAGTCCACGTCCCCGCACGCCTCAGTCAGATCTAGACTGCCAGAAGCGCGCAGCCGCGTCGAGTTGCTCAGCGTCACCTCACCACCGGTCATGCCGTCCAGGGGACGGATCACGCGGTCCGCCCAATCCAGGAGCGTGACCGTGTAATCCGCCTGCCGGTGAGTGTCTAGCGCAGTCACTCGTCAGACTCTTCGATTGAATTAATGAAATGATCGCGCGAAAACTCAAGCAGGCCACGCTTGGTGAGAAGCGAGCCCTGCCCCTGCTCATCATCCAGCATGATCACCTCGCAGGACACCACCCAGCTGCCAGGAAGTACTTTGCTGTCAGGGTAGCGATCCTCCACCAACGCGGCCAGGGCCTCCGCCACAGTCTCAAGGGCTTTATCAGTCATGGTCTACCTCCTCAATCTCCAGCTTAACACTCCATTTACCACTAAGCGCGCGGTCGGCTGTGACATCCTGGATCGAGCAATACACACGACGCCCCATAGGGTCACGGTATAAGAATGGGCCTAGCATGTAGGACAGCTCCTCCAGCCGCTGAATGAGCGGCCAATCCTCATCAAACAGGGTCGAGGAGATGCTCAGGGTCTTTGCACGGTGCCTACCCGACATCCCCACAGCCTTAGTACGTCCTGCGAAGCGATACAATTTGCGGTTGGCAAGGCCTGTCTTGCATGAGTGCAGCGGGTCCCACCTCAGCGGCGCGGTCACGCCAAAGTCTCTGCCCCCACCAACCCACATAGCCCACGACTCGATAGCCAGGCTCTCAGTGGTAGCCGCCGACGACGGCAATTCAGACGTAGCCGTCACACGGTACAGGGCCTCGCCGTGACTAGTCGACTGGTAGTCACAGAAAGTGCCCGACACGGGCAGATCCTCCGTGATCGTCACCCACGTGACCCCGCCGTCGTCACTACGCTCCACACGGTTACGCACAGCAGCTGGCTTACCCGCCTCCGGGGCTGGATTCACCACGCGCACACGCACGCACCCGTCCTCATCATCCCACTCAGGGTGCACATGGGGAGCGGGTGGCTGCTCATAAGCGACAGTGAAAGTCTGAACCGCCTCCAGCGACTCCACGCCATGGGCGTTAGCCGCCACCACAACCACACGGTAGGTTTGGTCATTCTCTAGGTGTGTGGCCAGACGGACGCGAGTCACCGGGGCGCGCACCTCCTGAGACTCAACCAGTAGCCCCAAGCCGCTACCCTGGTACAGGTCCACGCGGGCACGCGACTGCGCAGGCGCGCCCTGCGTCTGAGAATACGACCAAGTCACTTCGGTAAAAGATGTTTTCACCGTCTCATCCGGCGCCAGAATCGACACAAGCGGACGGTCCTCAACATAGAAAGTCGCGCGGCGCGAGACGGGGGAGCCGTCAGCGTGCAAGCCCCAAGTCTGCACCCAATACTCATACACGCCAGCCGGAAGCAAGCCAACTGAGGCCTCCTGGGCAGTGTCGCGCCGATCAATCTCAGGGCTCAACGCGCCTGTACCTTTATTCAGGTACTGGATGACGTATCGGGTCTGTGGGCTGGAGTCGGTGGGGTTATGCCGCCATGCCAGGGTGACTGGTGCGTCAGATGGGAAATAAATACCATCAGACACCGGTTCTGGTGCGTTCGGACGCGCCAACAATTGCACAACATTGGACAGGTCTGACTTAGGGGACTCCAGAGTCCCACCAACACAAACCACCTGATACTGGTGGGTGACGTCCAGGCGGGGCGACCTGTGCACCCACCGCGTGTCCTGGGTGTTTAGTGTAACCTGCCCGACACGCGTCGGGCCGTCGTATATATCCCACCGAGTGGGTGTGTAGGGGGCTTTATTACCCCAGGTAACGACGATATCGCCGTCAACGTTTTTCTCAGCACGGACGTTAATCGGCGCGGGGGGAGTCGTATACACCTGGTCAGCCTGAGCATAGGCAGACCCGCCCGCGCTGTTAACGGCTTTCACACGGTACACATACCGGTGACCGGCAGACACATTCAGGGACGCTAGTGACGTCGCGCCCCTCACCTGGGCTACGACACCCCAGCTGGGCGACTCATCCGCGCGGCGCTCCACCATGTAACTACCCACCGGGCGCGCATCCGTGGAGAGCGGCGCGGTCCAGCTGACAGTGATCTGGGAGTCACTCACGCGAGTAGCCCGCACGCCGGTGGGTGCGTTAGGCGCGCTGATAGGGCGCGCCGGCAGGGTTATGTAGTTCTCGACAGCGGGCCTGCCGCCGTTCCAGATCGGCCCCAGGCTAGCGCCGATACCAACCTTGGTGGTTGACCCATATTTGAGTGGGACGTTAAAAGACCACTTCGAGATTTGCTTGTAAACAGTCTGCCCAAAACCTGAATGGAAAGAGAAGGGCGCCGAGCCTGAACCCGAGTAACCCCACCAGCTCCACTGGCTAGTCCAGTCGTGGCCGTAGCCGTCGGAGCAGGCGGTAACCTCCGCCGTGACAGTCACCGACCCGCTAGCGGGATTACCCGACCACGACAGGGCGATACCAATAAACATGTACCCGCTAGACGCGGACCATACAGTAGCCATGCGCTACACCATCTCCCTACTAGAAGCCAGAGCCCAGCAGGTCACGCACCCGCGACCGGGACGCCGGGGCCAAAGCATCATCAACCACGCCCTTAGCAGCCACGCGCATACACGCCATCAACTGCCCGTCTTCGTCTACCACAACCAGGGTATCAGGCGCGCCAGCCCCAGCGGCATGACGCTGCAAAGCCTCCCACTGACTGGACGTAAACACAGGCTCCGGCCTGCCCGTAGCGTTCAGTACGGTAGTCACGCCCGGCTGGATGTAACCGCCATTGTCGAACTTATACACCCCAGCGGTAGGCGAACCCCAAATACCCGTTTCACGCACAAAAGACCCTGGCTTCGGGGCCTCAACCATGCGCCCGCCACCAGACGCAATAGCAACGTGCCAGGCAGGATTACCCCAAAACAGCAGATGACCGGGCACATTCGCGTTACCGCCCCCGCTAGCGCCGGACTGGTAGCCAGCCGCTGTTAGGCGCGGGATCTTACTGCCCATCTGGTGGGCAGCCCAATATACAAGGCCCGAACAGTCCAGCCCAGGCGGGATAGAAGAACCGCCCCAAACATAGGGCACGCCGATTGCTTTGCGGGCAGCATTGACAATGTCGGTAGCCCCCATTTTGGGAGTCTCACCCTTCAACCAACGCGCAAACCCGTCGATCCAAATATTAGGCACGGACTTCATAGAGTCAGTGATCATGCCTGTACCGGGTAGGCTACGCATCATGACCGCGACCGGCTCTTTAATGAACTTCGCTACCGCCCCCACCGGGTCGGCAATAATCTTGCCTGCCGTGTCCGCAGCGTCCTTGGTCCACTCCCAGGCGCTCTTAGCCGCGCCCTTGACAGAGCCCCAAACAGATCCCCAAATACCGCCGTCCGCGAAAGCCGCGAACTTAACCCCAGTGTCCCCACCGGGGATGGCGTTCGAGTGAGAGCGGGCAGCCGAGTTCATCCGCGCCACAGCCTCAGGGCCACCTACTGCGCGCACCCACTCCGGGCGCATTATGGCCTCGCCGCCGGACAGGGCGAGCGCGCCACCACCGTCGGGCGAGAAGAAGTGGTAGATGTCGCGGCCTGGCGTGTAGCCGGGCAGCACACCACCAGACGCATACCCGGGGATAGCCGCAACCGCCGGCAGGCGGAAAGATAAGCCTAACTTAGACGCCATGCTATCGGCTGTCTTTTTAATTCCGTTGGTGTAGACGGAATTAATCACAAAGTTGATAGGCGCAGCGGCTACGCCCTTCACGCCATTCCAGATGCTGGTCAAGCCATCTTTCATGGACTGGAAAGCGCTTTTAATGCCACTGGCGACCGATGAAACAGCCGTCGAAAGTGCGCCACTCATCCAGTTGACCACAGAATTAATAGCTGTCTTGATGCCATTCCATACCGACGTGATAGACGACTGGAGCGACTGCGCGCCGCTCTTGATACCGTCCCACACGCTACTAACTACTGGCTGCACGTAAGACTGGAACCAGCCCACCACGGTATTTACCGAGGCCTTGATGCCATTCCAGACGGCCTGGATACCAGACCACAAAGCATTAGCGCCGCTCTTGATACCGTCCCACACGGCATTAATCACCGGCTGGACGTAAGACTGGAACCAGCCCGCCACAGTCTGCACAGCCGACTGGATACCATTCCAGGCGGACTGGATACCAGACCACAGGAGGCTAGCACCCGTCTTGATACCATCCCACACCGCAGAAATAGCAGACAGCACATAGGTGCTAATCCAATCAACCACCACCTGCACAGCCGACTGGATGCCATTCCAGGCCGTCTGGATGTAACCCCAAAGCGCCTGCACACCAGCCTGAATACCATTCCAGGCAGTCTGAATATAAGGCCACACATAAGTGACAAGAAAATCAGCGATACCCTGGAAAACGGCCTTCCAAGTGTTGATATAGATTGCGACAGCAGACACCACAACCCAAATCGCGATCTTGATACCCTCCCAGATGGCCTTAAACACCGGCAGCACATAAGACTGGAACCAACCCACCACAGTGCCCACGGCGCTCTGAATACCCGACCAGGCGGCATTAATGACGTTACGGAAGGTCTCAGATTTGTTATACGCCAGGACAAGCGCCGCCACCAGGGCGGCAATAGCCGCCACAATAAGCCCGATTGGGTTGGCGTTCAGAGCCGCGTTCAACAGCCACTGGGCCGCAGTATACGCGCCGGTAGCCACCCTACCCGCAACCATGGCGGCCTTTTGCGCCACCCAAGCCGCCGTAGTACGCGCCACCTGCACACCCTGCTGCACAATGCTACGCAGAAAATCACCCGCCAACATGGCTTTAAGCGCGATAGTCTCAGCAAGGTCAGCAGCCTTGGCCACTTTAGACGCCGTCCAAGCCCTGACATTATTCCAAATCTGGACAGTCAGGGCGACCAGGCTAAGGGTGCCGGTAACCGTTTTCCAGGCGATAAAGCCACCCACGACAGCAGTCAAAACGGTTTTATTCTGGATCAGCGAGCCAAAGAAATCCCCTAGCGTACGCCAGAAGGGCGACGAAATTACGTCGCTCAGGAAAGACCGCACGCCGGGAATAACCGATTTAGATAGGAACGACCAGGTATCCTTGACGTTGTCGCGCACAGACAGAATGAAATCAACAAGGCCGGAATCTTCCTCGACACCGAAGAAGCCCCCGTCGAAATCGCCATTAATGGCGAGATTGAAGAAAGACTTCACACCGGGGACAAGCGTGCCAACTACCCAGTTATATAGGGAAATACCAGTGTCTTTAATCTCGGTCAGAGCCGTAATCACAGGCGAATCAGCGGCAAGCCCAAAAAGATTACCATCATACTGGCCAGTGGTGACTAGCTTATAGATGGACTCCAGCGCCGGGAAAAGACTCTTATCGATCCAGCCAAAAGCGACGGTAGCACCATCAGCCACAGAACTCATTAAGCCCGTCAGCGCAGGCTTAATACGGTCAACAATATCCATGCCACCCGTAACCAAAGCCGCCTGCAAATTACCCCAAGCACCCTCAATAGTACTAGTGGAAGTCGCAGCCTGCTTAGCAACATCAGTGAAACCGAGATCAAGAATGGCTTTATTGAATTCATCCGCCGTGATCTCGCCCTTAGCCATGGCATCCCTGAAGTTGCCGGTGTAGGCGCCATTCTTGAGCAGCGCTTCCTGAAGCTTACCAGACGCGCCGGGGATCGCGTCCGCCAACTGGTTCCAGTTCTCGGTAGTGAGCTTGCCCTGACCGGCCGTCTGGGTAAGCACCATACCCACTGACTTAAACGTTTCAGCATTACCGCCAGCAACAGCATTCAGGTTACCAGCCGCTTCCGCCAGCTGGTCGTAACCTTTAACGCCATTAGCAGCTAGCTGGGCTGTGATGTTCTGGATATCGCTCAGCTCATATACTGTATCATCGGCATACTTCTTGGTGCTCTTCGTCAGCTTCGCAATCTCACCGGACGCAACGCCGGCAAAAGACAAAGTATTCTTAAACTTGTCTGTGGCATCGCTCGCGTTTATGGCTTCCTTGGCGATATCCGCAAAACCGACCGCCGCACCAAGGGCTCCCATAGCCCCCAGCGCGAGAGCGCCGGCCTTAGCGGCACTCTTAAAAGCACCGCCAAGGCCAGACTCAATCTTGTGCTCAGCAGGCCGGGTATCGACATCGCCAAGCTCCTTGCGGATGGCTGCATTAAGCCCCTTCAGGGACGGCGAAATCTGAATCCACGCTGTCCCCAGGGAGAAACCATTCTCAGCCATTGTCCGCTCCTAACCATGCGCCGCGATCCACCTACGGGCTTTCTCCTCGCGCCTAATTCGATCAGCCTCCGCCTTCTCAAACCAGCCAGGCTCAGGCGGTTTAGCAGGTTTAGGCACGTCATTTTTCTTGCCGCCCGTAGATGTGACAATTATGCCCTCGAGACGATGCCCAGCGGCGAAAGTCGCTGCCACCTCGTCTGTCCAGGCCGCCGCGCCGCCCATACGCTTACGCAACAACGACCCAGGAGGCAAATTATCGATCAACACCCTGACACGACGCAGCGACAGGGCGCCGGTAAAAGCCCCAGTTAGGTCGAGGTGATATGTGAGCTGGAAGTCGGCCTCCAGCACCTCCCAGTAATCCTCCAGGAAGCGCGTAAGGCCAATCAGTTTCCCTGGCCGATAGCCTGGAAAACCAGCTGCACAAATTCCACAACGCGGGAATAGCGTAATTTGCCAGACTCCTCGCGTAGAGAGTCTAGAGCCGCCTGGCGTGCGTCCTCATCCGGGATAAGTAGAGCTAGCATAGGACGAAAATCGCCGTTATCCATCGACACCATAGCGTCGTAGTCGTCAACCTCAGTAGGGTCCACATCCAGTGAAACGCCCATCACCTCAACATGAATAGGCTGCGGCTCACCCTTATCGGCCTTGGATTGAGCCTCACGGCGGGCCAGCTCGGCTGCGGACGGCTTCTTAGTGGTAGTCATGCTTTTGTTCTCCTAAATCTGCTCTCCAAGGGGATAATTGCCCGTCGTCGCGTCGGGAGAACAGACGCAACGCGACGACGGGAGAATAGGGGGTTAGGCGACAGCCAGGCCGCCCTCATTGGTGAGGAGGACATAGCCATCTAGGACCTCCAAGTTATACTCGTAAGCGGTCAACTCGCCTACTTTGTACGATACGTCGGAGCGCTCGCCCAATTCCAGGCGCTTAAACACATAACGGCGCTGCTTACCGGTGCTGACGTCGAACAGGTCCAGCACGCCGGTCATGGTTTCGACCTTGCGGGAGGTCGAAACCTCCAGGCGGGTAATAGAGTCGGAGCCGGTGGTAACCTTCTCGGTCTTGGTGACACCCAGGTACTGCTTGAGCAGCCCCAGCTTAGACTCAAGCAGAGCCGCCTTCAAAGTGGTGGAGGACTCACTCATGTAAGTCCTCACCACACCATGGTTCTGGTGACCGCGAATCTTATCCGCAGAGTCACTCATACCCAGCGTAAAACCATCCTCGGTAATCCAGCCAGCATCCACCATACCCGAAGGCAAAGCAGTGTTCAGGTTGGTGATGGTGGACAGGTCTAGGCCAGCAGGGCCCAAATATAATGTATCCTTCTCTGAGCCCGCCATAAAGGCGTTGTCAGCGTTGGTCAGTGCCATAACTTGCTCCTAACTTCGCAGTTACTTGGTACGTCGCAGTATAGCGACGCATATCTGTGTCCGGGTCGGGCAGCTCAGCTGGGGCAGGAGATTGCACAACAGCAACCGGCCCAGGCGCGCTAGGTAGGGCGTGAACAGCATCCCCCACACGGCGGGCAAGCTCACCCGCCCACCAAGACGTGGCGGCATAACAATCAATAGTGATCTGTGCCGTGTACAGCACGCGGTCATGCTGACCAGGGCCACCAGTAGCCAGCACCAGCACATAAGGATGTGGGTCCTCGTCGGTAGTCGGACGGACGCCGCCCACCGTGGTACCCTCCAGCATATCCTCAAGACCGCGAACAATGCCCGGCTGGCTCAGATAATCAATAACCAGCCTCTGCAGGTCGGGCAATGGGTGGCTCATGCGTGACCACCTCCCACCGCACGCTCCAGCACGTGACCGCGCATCTGCCGCTTACGAGCAGCATACGTCTCAGGCAGCACATAGGACCGGGCACGATCCCGACCCACACGCACACCAGACGTAAAGCCAGCGCCAGCACGCGCCGCAATCTGCGCCGCCTCCCTAGCCAACATAGCCTGCACCTCCTGGCTCTTCAGGAGGTCCCTAGCCGCCTTACGGCTGGGCTTAAACCTAACGCTCACGCGGGGTCTCCTTCCGCAGCCTCAAATACACTCCCAGGGGATACTCTACCAGGGAGCCGACAGGCTCCCACACCCCACCACGCAAACGCACACGGTCACCCGGCAGCACCTCGCGCGGGCCCTCAGCCCGCGAGTCCCAATACAGGGTGACCCCCTCGCGCGTCTGGTAATCCTCCCCAGTACCCTCACGGTTATCAGACTCCGTAGGAGCAACCAAGGCCGGGGCAAGCGCAATCTCCCGCACATCCCGCGACCTAAACGCGACCCCCAGCGGGTCACGTTTAGGCTCAGCCCGGCGCAAAAGCGTGGCTGCCTCCTTCCAAGCATCCATCGAGCCCATCAGTCGCCGCCCCGGGTCAGAGTGTTGGTGCAACCAAAAAATGAGGTCGTAGCGCCGTTCACATCATCCCTATCCTGCCTGGTAAGAAAAAGCTCCCCCGACGGATTAGACCATGCCATAGACATTGCGAAAGGGCCGGTAGTCTGAGTGAGCTGAGTCGCGTCACCCGCCACACCCGCCGGACGCTGACGCAACGCACGCGCAACCACACGACACACAACCGCAGTCAGCACTGCATCACGCGCACGCTCCCATCCTGTGCAGCGCTGCCGGATAAGCTCGCTAGCATCATCTAGGAGGATCTGCGCGCGCGCAGGATTTGCGTCCACCACCGCCACCTCATCAGGCAACAGACGGTAGCGCAACTCATCAAGCGAGGCAAAAGACGCCATACTAGACCAGACCCCCGCCAGACTTCCGGGCGGCCTTTGCGGGCTTGGCGCTCGCGGGTTCGTCGGGGACAATCAGTCCCAAGTCGTCGGCATGGGCCGCGAGCGCACGGACCTCAGCCTGCAGGGCTCTGTCGGTGATAGTAGCTGATCCACCCAAAAAACGGACATAGCCCGACGGAAATACCAGGATTAGCTCAGGGTAAATAGTGGACTGGACATCCATTGACATGCTCTCCTCGTATAGGTCAGCAGGTGGAACTCATATTCAAGCCCCACCTGCTGCGCGTATCAGGCTCCGGTGACCTTCAGCTTACCGTGGTGCTGCTCAGCCCCATACTTAAGGCCAATCTCACCGTAAAGCTGCACCTTGTCGGACGCGCCGGTCTTAGCCAACGGCTCCACAAAGAAGGAGCCCTTGCCCGGGATTTCCAGGAACACCGGCGCGCACTCCTCGAGAGACACAACCAAAAGAGTGTCGGAGGGGACATCATTATCAAGCATGATATTGCACTGACCAAAGTCAGTCTCAATCACCCTCACATTTACGCCACCAACCTCGCGCGAGGTCTCGTGATACCCCTTGTCGGTGATGAATACCTTGGAGAGGGCTCGCTTCATCTTCGCGCCCACGATAATTGTGCGGGTCTCGCCCTCACGAATACCGCCGGTCTCCCACACCTTCTGCATGGTATCGAGGACCATATTCTCGGTCAGCGCGCCAGTACCGGCCACCACGTTAGTGGTGATGGCCTCGACCAAGCCGCGCGTCTTGCGCGGTTGGGTGTTATTTGCCGGGTTCTGGTAAGCGCCCGCAATAAAAGCTTTGTTCACATCCCTGGCGACCTGCTTCAACGCCAGATCGATCTGATGCTGAAGCTCATCCTCGGGCAGAGTAGTGGTACCGATGGTCACCAGCTTCTCGCCATCAGTGGAGCGCATACGGTTGGTGGCCTGCCGAGTGTACGACAGCTCCACAGCCTCCTGGTGAATCTCCAGGACGTTAGACACGCGAGAACGCACACGCGCCTCGCCGTTGGGGGCGGTGGCGCCTTCAACGCGCTGACGGGTAATATCAGCGTCGCGCAGGTCCTCGGTCTGCCACTCAATAATGGTAGAGCCAGCAGACTCGCCGCCGGTTAGACCGCCGATAGCAGATAGGAAAGGCGTGTCACCCTTGGAGACCAAAAACAGGTCCCCTACGTAGTTAGGCAGGTTGTAAAGATTCCCTTGACCAGTGATTCCGGCCATTGTTCCTCCTAGAGTAGGTTAGAAGAGATAGCGGCGAGCTTAGCCAGCTTCAGGCTGGAAAGCGCGGCGTGGTCGCCGTTTGCCTCAGCGCGGGCAATCATTTCATCTACGCTGAGAATTTCCCCACCGGGGTTCTTTGTCCCCACAGTAGGAAGTGTAGGTGTGGGGACAGCCCCAACAGGCGCCGGAGCGGGCTTAGCGAGGCTCGCTAGAGCCTCATTCAGGGCCTCCAAATCCGCGTCATCACGAATGAAGGAGCCGAGCTGAGTGGGAATGCCCGCCTTCTCTAGACGCTGCGCGTGCCGCTCGGCGCGGTCTTTGGCCTCCAGGCGGTCTTGGGTCTCCTGGAGCTTACTAGCCAGAGTCTTCACAGTTGCCCGGAGAGTGTCCACTGTAGCCTGAATGTCGTCAGCGGCAGGAGCCTCAGCGGCAGGAGCCTCAGCGGCAGGAGCCTCAGCGGCAGGAGCCTCAGCGGCAGGAGCCTCAGCGGCAGGAGCCTCAGCGGCAGGAGCCTCAGCGGCTTCAGCGGGCTTAGCGGCTTCAGCGGGCTTAGCCTCAGTGGCTTCAACGGGCTTAGCCTCAGTGGCTTCAACTTTAGTCTTGGTGCTCATTTGTGTTCTCCTTCTCCAGGGACACCGCCAGCCGCTCTAGTTTCTGTGACCGTAGTGGGCGCGAGGATCGCTCGACCCCCAGGCCATCAGTAAAAAGATCGGGACGGGTATTCCTCATATATGAGGCAATTATAGCAGCATCCGGGTTTTTTACACCCGCTTTTACCGCCTCACGACGCGCAGCCAAATATGCGCTATACATGTCATCAGGCTTATACCCCGGCAGGCCCTTGTGCTCCCAATCCGGCACAATCCTGCAGTTACACAGGTCATGGAACTCATGCCCCGCGCCGCCAGCAAGATCTTTAGAGTGGTACACCCACCCGCGCGAAGCCAGCATAGTGCAAAAAGCGCAAGTTTTACCCACTGGGACGCGCGCGAATCGCGGTGCGCTAGGGTCTAGGTCCGCAGCCCGCAGCACAGACCGACGCGCACCCAACTGGATCTCACGACTAATCGCACCCGCCACAGTACGAATAGCCCTAGCCGGGTCATCACGACCCATACCAGCCACATAGCGGCTCAGGCGCTCCACACGCTCCACAGACCCTGCAGGCACAATTGCCTCAGGCGTATAGGCGATACGGTAGGCAGGCCGCAAAGCCTGATACCAATCCAGTGCACCCTGGGTCATGGCCCCACCATACGTATCCACCAGCTGAGACAAAAACCTGGTCAGCTCCTCACGCGCCAGAGGCACGTCAGAAAAATTCAGGCCCTGAAACAACACCGCCAACTGATCCTCAGCACCAGCCAGGACAGCCCGCACCATGTCGTCATACGCCTCAACCTCAGCTAGCGACGTCATACCGTACCGGCCTCACCGCGAGCGCCACGCAGAATCGCGTCAAGATTATCCCGGCCCCGGCTCTGCTCCACCTGGGCACGAATACGCGCGATCTGCTGACGCGTATAGCCCAGCTCCTCCAGAGCCACATCAGTCTTACCGAGCTCCGGGATAGCCTGAATCTGCTTAATCATCGCATCCGATTGCGAGACGATAGACGGGCGGGCGGGGTTGCGCCAGTGCGTCGAAATACGCGCCGCATCATCAGGCAGCCAGCCATCGCGCAGCATAATGATATTGCGGTACACGCGGTTCAGCGCGTAGCTGTTCGCGTCGTTAAAATCGCTGGCTTCAGTCACCAGCTCCTCACGCGCCGCATAGATAGCGTCAGCGGAGGAGGGGTTATCCTGCACAATCCCCAAGGAGCTGACAGGGAGAGACAGTGCACCTGCCAGTTCCTGCGCCAATTCACGCAGCTGATCCACATACGGCTGCATGGATTGCTGTGGGATTGTATCCACCTCGGGAATATCCCCATCCTCATCCCTAGACAGGCCCTTCACAGACCCCAGCTGCCAGCTCCAAGAGTGCTTAATCTTGTCAAACGTGGCTTCGTCCACGCCACGCAGCAGCAGGCCGGGCGCGGTAAACAGCTCAGACGACAGGTCCATACGCATGGACGCGCGCACCGCGCGATCAACAATTGACAGCACGCCATCAGTCAGCCGCGAGCGCCCCAACGGACGGTCAAGGTTACCCCGATACACAAGCGCCTCCATGGGCGTGCGGTTCAAGTGGTGCTCGACATGACCCGTCACAAACCAACCCTGAGAGCCAAGCGGGGCCATGCTCACCATGACCTGCGGAGTCAGCAAAATAAGCTCAGTAGGCCGGCCAAGATAATCCACATCATTAATCAGGAGCCCGGCGCTAATACCACGGCGGCGGCGATCCCACAGGGCAGCCGCCGTCATGGCTGAATAAGGCAGCACCAGCACAGACGGGTCACCAGCCGACACGCCACCCGGCAGAGTAGCCAAGAAAGCCACCCCATGGGTAGCCGCGCTAGCGATAGCCTGGCCGATCTCCGTCGCAAAGCGATTTTCTTCCAAAATCGAGGAAAGCCCGTAAGGATCCTCGGACCCGTCAGGCGCAACCACACCGTCCCAGTGACACCGGGACGTCAACGAAAACACCGCTTTTTCTGGCCACGCAGACACAATGCGTAAGTCACGGGCAATTTCGCGCGGAAGCGCAATATTTAACGACTCTACAAAAACCTTGCAGTCCAAATAAGACTGCCGCCTGGCGTTACCCGGGTACCTGGCCTGCCAGGTGTTGACCAGGGTGTTAAGCGTCGCCTGTAGATCGTCAGGCAGGCCCGCCACACTAGGCGCGGTAAACAATTGCGGACCCATACCCGCAATCAGCCGCAAATCTGCATTAGTGCTCATACTAGAGCCTCCTGCCTCCGATTAGGACGACGACGTGTAGTCCGCGCCATCCACAACGCGACACTTACCGCTTCCAGAGGCACCTCGTCACCCTCCCCAGCCGTCGAGTGCCAGCCCCAGGCACCGTCCGCCGTACGAATTTTCTTGTCTGACACCCCCACAGATGCATCCAGGGGATCACTACTAGCATTATACCCACCAGGGTGCGAAACTGTATGGCCCCGCACGGCGTTCAGGAAGCCGCTACAGGCCGTAAAATACTCCTGGTTATCCAGGATGCGCAGGTAGTTGCGCGGCGGCTTCATGGCGCGCAAATCCTGCTGCAAAGCCAGTGCACCCGACCTGCCAGACACACCCACCGCCGAATAGCGAGACCGACGCTCATACAGCCAATCAGCCAACGCCGCGCTACTCATAGACGAAAAATCGCCGCTATCCAGGCCAATCAGCTCTACGTGCGACAGGCCAGACTTTCGGTCGTGCAACGCGCCTGCCACCGCAGCGCGCCGCCCATCCTTCGAAAAAGCCACGCCCAGCGCGCGCACTGCCTTGTCACCGGTCAGCTCAGGAGGCAGATTCATTACCCCAGTCGCCTCCCAATCATCCAGACTAATCAGGCGGCGGGTAGCATCATCCGAAGCCCACCAGCCCAAGCGCTCGCGGGCAAAACCATCGTCAGAATACCGCTTGCGCTCAGCCTCGATAACCTCCAACCGCAAGCGGCCAGACATAACCGCCGGGTTAGTGCGCACCCACAGGTCGGGGTCATCCAAATCGATATCAGCCAGCGAGCGCGGCTGGCCAGGCGGGGACCACTCATCCCAGCATGTACGCATAGACTCACCCGACAGCGCGTCACGACGCACACGCGAAAACACCTCGCCCTCAGCAGACGGACCAGGCGGAGTACCTGTATAGATCCACTGGGGGTCGCCCAGTGGGGCCGCCGACGTGGTAGGCAAAAGGGCTTCCAGCGCCTCATCAGTCAGCTGCTGAGCCTCATCCATCACCAGCACGTCAACAGTAAAGCCGCGAGTACTATTCTTTGATCTAGCCGCGATCTCAATAGAACCGCCGTTTTTGAGGTAAATAGCCTCCTGCCCGTTGACGTTACGGACAGTCTTAACAAGAGCGTTCAGCTCAGGGAATTTAGCGCCGGGATCATTGGCTTTCTGGCCAAAAAAATATTTTAAGCGGCGGAAATGCTTCTGGGCTGTCTTAACCTCATGGGCAGTGTGCAGGATCTGCTCACCACGACCAATCGAGCCAAAAAGCTCACGAATCTCCAGCGCAGCGTTCTTGCCATTCTGACGCGGCACTGCCAAACCGCACGTCATGTTAGCCCAGTTATCCCCGGCAGTCGCCAGCCAATTATCGAGCACCCATGTCTGCCAGGGGTCAGGAGTCAGCCCATAATCAGCAGCCAGAGACGCAGCCAAATCCCCCAGCGAATCAATCGCGGGGGACGCAACAGCCACGACAGGCCGCTGAGAAGCTTCCAGCGCCTCCCGGCTAGGATGCAGACCGTGTGTCACGCTTACGCATCCTAGCCTGGAAAATAGAAACCGCCGTCGCCCCATCTTCCACAGGGGCGGGAGCGGTGGTAGAGCCCGGATTCTCCAGCTCATACAGATCACGGGACAGCCGGTTAGCTGTATTCAGTAGAGCCGACACTGCCTCAGGCTTAGCCTGCCCGATAGTCTCCCAGGTGACAACCAGGAGCTGACGCAGCTCGTCTATGCGGTCGTGCTTTTCGGCCATGTCAGATCAGCCCCACTGCGTCAGTAGGGAGTATCTCCTTAATACCAGAGGCCAGCATGTTGACAGCCATCCTGTCGGTAACCTCCACGCCGGGCGCAATATAGGCGCGCAGCGCGCCATCAATGGCGCGATTACGGTTAGCCACTGTGATCTGCTTGGGGGTGCGCAGGTAGAGGCGCGCATTACGTTTGCGGTCCTCCAGGTATTCCGCCCGGTGCAGGCAGTGGGTGCGGTATACGCGGTCATACTGCCCCACAAATGGCTGGAATACGCGGCGCAACATGTCGCGATCTGGGAAGATCACAACGCTGTGCTCAAAA
>FLRY01000955.1_pt1 | contig 17220 bp, 14 predicted proteins | sample 1550471 | NCBI WGS metagenome assembly FLRY01 (sample SAMEA4031759, study PRJEB14383) | metagenome | biome: human; feature: oral; material: saliva | place: Philippines | collected 2014
TATTATGGAAAGAGAGGTAAGTATGCACGCTGAAGTACAAGACCACTTAACAGGTCTACTAAAGTGGCTATTATCTCCTGAAGTTCTGTCACAGATTGGACTATACTTCGGTATTGGAGCATCTATTATCGGTTTTTCTACAAGAGCCTTTAAAAAGCTATGGGCAAAATTGGAGGAGAAGCAGAATCAAGAGATCGACGGGATCAAAAATTCTATTCGAGCATTGACCATAAGCATTGAGGAGATGCGAAAGACGCAAGAACTGGACTTTCTGCGATTACAAATAATTACAGGGATCCATTCCGGGCGTCTATCCAATAACGAGATACTAATGATGTATGATACCTACTCGCAAAAGGGTGGTAACTCATATGTCAGTCGTATAGTTAACGATTATGTTGACGAGAATAATATCAAGGAAGAAGGAAAACGCAATGCTAGAAAACGTAATTAATTTGTTGGTCGCACTTAGTGTACTATTACCAATCGTAATCGAGTTGGTTAAATACATTGGAGCGTTGACTAACAACAAGAAAGTTTTGACTCTTGCGGAACGTGCGATGATTATCGTTTCTTCACTTGATTCCTTAGGTATCGCGAACGAAGCTAAGAAACAAGAAGCCCTCGGCAAACTTACAAACTTCGCTAACGAGGTTGGTATCAATTTATCAATCACGCAAGCAGAGGATTATGTTGAGAGCGCTGTCCAAGCTTTGCGCAGACTTCAGGGTGAAGTGAAGCCAAAATCGGAGGTGTCTAACAATGCCCCGAAGAAGAAATGAAACGGACGACATCCGTCAAGCTTTAACTCCAGAAGGAAGAATGCTAAAGCTAACAAAAAAGGCATTCGATCTGGCAGAAAGACAACTAGACGATGGTACTATCGCACCAAGTACGTTAAACGCGTTACTCAAGTACGGTACTGTCGAGAATGAACTCCAGTTGGAGAGTTTGAGAACGAAGAACAAACTAGATAGTTCTCGTGTCTCATTAATTGATAGCGAAGTAAAAGGAAAGGGTGATAGCCAGGAAGTTATAAACGCTATCCGTGGTTATATGCCGTCAGAGGAATTGTGATGAGTGATAGAAGTATGTTTGAAGATCTTTCTTACAAGAAACTATTAACCTTAGACAGCTTTGGAGATCGACTCAATTACCTATCGTTATTCAAACGTGGGTATAGATCACCAAGACACATGTCAAATCCATTCTACAAGTCTCGGATTTGGCGTGATCTACGAGAAGAAATCATAGCACGAGATCTAGGATACGATCTTGGAGTACCCGGTATTCAAATACCAAGGAAGGAAGATATTATCGTCCATCATATGATTCCTATCGAGGAAGACGACATATTGGAATGGCGAGAAGACATCTTACTCAACCCTGATTTTCTAATAACAACTTCTAGAACCACCCATAACATAATCCACTATGGCGATAGATCCCAATCTGTACTTATCGAACGCCAACCAGGAGATACTAAATTATGGTGAGGTAAGTATATGTCTAAAATTTTAGACGATGTTAAAACAACATTGGATTTTGCCTCCGAAGAAGATACAGGATTCGACTCTAGATTACTTCTAGAGATTGATGGAGCATTAGGTACATTATCACAACTTACAAATGTCCATCCAGAAGTCGAAGTGACAAAAGAAACCGAATGGGATCAGCTGTTACGTTCTTCAGATAAACATTTATTGAGATTAGTTAAGCAATTTATCTACATCTCGGTGAGACTCGTATTTGATCCTCCTGCAGGTTCTGTATTATCAACCTTGACGACAAGTTTAAACAATTTGTCACATAGGATTATTATTCAAAAGGAGGTATACAATGGTGGATGACCATTTGGTATCCGTACAGAGTTCCGCTGAGGTTATTGAACACTTTGGAGTTCGAGGAATGAAATGGGGTGTTCGACGTCAAAAACGTAAAGAAGCCCGTCGTTTGAAGAAAGCTTCAAAAGCTCGATCCAAAGAGTGGAAACAAAAATATCAAGATCGGTCAAGAATGACAGACGAGGATATTCGTAAAGCAACTAATCGTCTTCGTCTAGAAAACGACTTTGCCGAACAAATCAGAAGAACTTCTGTCGTTAGCATGAAACCGCCAGGATACGGTAAGAAGATTGCTGATAAATTTATCGATACTGCAATTCAAACTACTGTCCAGCGTGGTGTTAACTATGGAATCGATAGCGCGATTAGTGCTAATAAACAACGCAAAAAGTAAAGGGAGTTAATTTTTGGTACTGTCGAACAAAGCATATCCGGAAGAGTATATGAAGTTTAAGGAGCAAGTTCTTAGAGGTGAAATTCCGGTCAATCGGATGGTATCACTGGAAATGAACCGTATCGATTTCTTAATCGAGTCGCCGGATTATTACTATGATAGTAAAGCGATTGAGGGCTTTGTAAGATTTTGCGAAAATGAAATGACCCTCACCGACGGTAGTGACGTAACTCTTCTGCCGTCGTTTAAACTATGGGCCGAATGTGCCCTCGCATGGTTTTACATCTCAGAAGACAAAGTTTACAATCCTAAACTAGGTAAATGGGAGATAAAATCAAAATTTAAGCGACTTGTCAATAAACAATTTCTAATTGTCGGACGGGGAGCCGCGAAGTCAATGTATTCTACGTACATGCAAGCTTATATGTTACTAATAGATACAGCTACAACACACCAAATCGTCTGTGCACCTACAATGAAACAGGCCGAGGAAATTATGGGTCCATTCAGAACGGCATTGAGTCGAGCTAAGGGTCCAATGATTCGGTATATGGTTCAAGGATCTAAGATGACTGGGAATCTTACCCAGAAACAGTTGCTAGCATCAACCAAGAAAGGTGTGGAGAACTTCGCAACAAACAGTTTGTTAGAGATTCGCCCAATGTCGGTCGATAAACTTCAAGGATTACGTTGTAAGTATGCAGCGGTTGATGAATGGCTATCCGGAGAAGTTCGAGATAATGTTATCGGTGCGATCGAACAGGGTGCATCTAAGAATGACAACTACCTAATCATAGCCACATCGTCCGAAGGTACGGCCCGGGACGGTGTTGGTGATACAATCAAAATGGAGCTAACTGACATACTAGAAGGACGGTATTTCAACCCTCACGTATCGATCTGGTACTACAGACTTGATGACGTTCGTGAGGTAGCACACCCAGAAACATGGCTTAAGGCTAATCCAAACCTGGGAGCAACGGTTAGCTACGAGACATATCGACGAGAAGTGGAACGAGCAGAGACTCAACCATCAACTCGTGCTGATACTCTGGCTAAACGTTTCGGAATACCGGTTGAGGGATACACTTACTTCTTCGTTTACGAAGAGACTATTCCTCATAGACCTCAAAACTTCGATGGATTAGAATGTGCAATGGGAGGAGACCTTTCACAAGGTGATGACTTCTGTGCGTTTACATTTTTATTCCCATTGGGCCATGGTAGATTTGGTGTTAAGACCAGATCTTATGTATGTGAGTCCAAGCTTAAGAAATTGACTTCCGCAATGCGCAATAAGTACGACACTTTCATCGATGAAGGTACTCTTATTGTCATGCCGGACGTTGTATTAGATATGAATAAGGTATATGATGATTTAACAAACTTTATTTATAGACATAACTACGTCGTTTACTCATTTGGTTTCGACCCATATAATGCTCGAGAATTTGTTGAGCGTTGGTCTAGAGATAATGGTGAGTATGGCGTAGAAAAGATTATCCAAGGGTCTCGTACAGAATCTGTACCTATGGGTGAGTTAAAGAACTTGGCTATGGAACGTCAATTAATATTTGACGAAGAGCTCATGAAGTTTGCGATGGGTAATGCTGTTGCTATTCAGGATAATAACGGTAACTACAAGTTATCGAAACGAAGATCTGACGAAAAGATCGATAACGTAGCCGCACTGATCGATGCATGGGTAGCGTTTAAACGCAACATGGATCTATACGCGGCTTAGAGAGGCCAATATGAGTATTTTTACCGATGGATTGACTCATGCTTGGGCTATGTTTTCACGAACACAATCCTCCTCAAATCTTGTTGAGACAGACGAACCATTTCAATTGTCTTTGGAACCCCGTGCATTGAGTCCTAACACTTCTATTCCGGGTCGTTCCTTTAGTCGTTCGTCGATTGCATCAATGATCTTTAACCGTATTGCTATGGATGCTGCTATGGTTAAATTCCAACACGTCAAGTTAGCTCCTGATGGTGAAAACCAAGAAGTGCAAAAGAACTCGGCGTTACAGAGACTGTTCGATGTCGAGATGAACCTCGACCAATCTTCAACAGACTTCTTCCACGATTTAGTGTATTCACTATTTGACGATGGAGTAGTCGCAGCAGTCCCATTGGAAGCAACCGTAGATCCATCTAAATCTGATTCGTATGATATTAAGTCAATGCGTGTTGGTAAGATTCTAGAATGGTATCCTACAAAGATACGTGTTAAAATTTATAACGAGGAAAAAGGAAACTTCTCCGAGATTATTGTACCAAAGAAAATGTGTGCAATTATCGAGAATCCTTTGGCAAACATCGTAGGTTCTGAAAACCCAACGATGGCTCGTTTATTACAGAAGTTAGCTGTTTTAGATGCTCATGACCGAGAGGCTATTGCTAATAAGTGGAACATGATTCTACAATTACCAGTACCTGTCCGTAATGACATCAAGCGTAAAGAAGCCGACGCTCGTATTCAAGATATTGAAGAACAGTTATCGAAATCTTCAACTGGTATTGCATATGTTGCAGCCGACGAAAAGATTACTCAGTTAAATAGACCAATCAACACCAACCTTATGGAAGAGATTAAATACTTAACTGAAGAATTACTTTCACAAATTGGTTTGACCAAAGCCGTATTTGACGGTACCGCTAATGCTGAACAAATGCAAAACTATTATACACGTACGATTGATCCAATTGTAACGCGTATTCAAGAAGAGTTCCAACGAAAATTTATCACAAAGACTGGGTATACGCAAGGACACCGGATTGTTACTTATAACGATCCATTCAAGCTTGTTCCGACGAGTCAACTTGCGACAATTGGTGATTCATTGCTTCGTAACCGTATTCTTACTTCAAATGAGTTTCGTGCGGTTATCGGTTATGGTCCGATCGCGGATCCTATGGCCGATCAATTATATAATCCAAACATTGCTGATAATAATCAAGATGTTTCTGTACCTGGGTCGGTCGCGTCCCCTGAAGAAGGTCAAGGTATGGATCCCTCACAAATGGATCCTGACGGCTATCAACAATACCTAGACTACATTCAAAATGGCGGCGAATAATTGATGGAGGTTAATCGTATAATGGGAAAACATCCTAAGTATGATTTCGCGGGTTACGTAACCCGAAATGACATGCGTTGTACAGACGGTGTCACCATCCGTCATGGAGCCTTCAAAGAAAATGATGGAAAGCGAGTGCCTCTGGTTTGGTCACACGATCCGAGCACTCCAGAAAACATCATTGGACATGTTGAGCTACAACATGCGGATGAAGGTGTTTACGGCCGAGGATATTTTAATAATACCCAAAAAGCCCAAAACGCCAAGGAACTTGTACAACATGGTGATATCATGCATATGTCTATTGGGGCTAACCGTATTAAGCGGACTCCAGCAAATGACGTAATTCATGGTAACATCTATGAAGTATCGCTAGTGCTTGCAGGAGCAAATCCTGGAGCAGTCATCACTGAAGTGTTACAGCACTCAGAGAACCCAGACGAAGGAGAAGTTATTTTAATGGAAAGTAACGAACTTATTCACTCAGCAAGCGACGTCTTGGTTGGTAATGAACGTGTAAGTCTATTCGACCGTATCCAACACGCTGACGAAGGAACTGAGAGCGAAGTTCTTGATGAAGTTTTAGGAACTTTGAATGAAGAACAACAAGAAGCAGTAGCTATCTTGACTGAAGCTGCAGCTAATGCTGCCCTAGAAGCACATGAAGCATCTGTTGCCGACGAATTCGATGAAGCAGTAGACTCTCGTGTGAACCAAATTCTTGATGAACTCGCAGCAGAAGCTGACGAAGAAGATGACGATGATGAAATCGAACAATCTGACAATGGAGGAACTTTGATGCACTACAAAGCATTTGAACAAAACACAAACAATAGCGAAGAGATCCGTCACTCGTTGACTGAAGCTATGCAAACTGCCCAAAGCCGTGGCCTCAAACTAAGTAACATTCTTGCCGAAATCGATGGCGGAGATGTTCTTAAACACTCAATGAACAACATCGACAAGTTGTTCCCTGACCACCAACTTCAAGGTGGGGTTCAAGTAATCTACTCACCAAACACTGCGACAGAACATATCTTGTCTCGTGTAACTAAAGTGCCAACGGCATTTGTTAAGTCTATCATGACCGACTTGTCTGACCTTACTGACGAACAACTTCGTGCGAAAGGTTATATCAAAGGAACTGAAAAGAAAGAACAAATCATTTCATTCCTTTCTCGTAAAACAGACCCACAAACAATCTATAAAAAACAATCAATCGACCGTGATGATGCTATCGATATCGGCCAACAATTGAACGTTGCAGCTTTCTTCAACCAAGAAATGCGCATTAAGTTGAATGACGAAATCGCACAAGCAATCTTGGTATCTGACGGACGTGCTACTGGCGACGCTGCTAAGATCAAAGAAGATAAGATCCGCCCTATCACTAAGGACGAAGACTTCTACACAATCAAAGCTGACTACAACCCAGACATGCTTCTTGACTTGTTCGAAACTGTTGCAACTGAGAAAACTAAGATGCTTGGTTCAGGAACTCCATCACTTTACGTGAATCCTTTGTTCTTGACTAAACTTCGTTTCCTCCGCAACAAGAACGAACAATGGGTATTCGGTGGACAACAACCTGCCACTAAAGAATATCTTGCATCATTGTTTGGTGTCGCTGAAATCGTTGAAACTAACTTCTTGAAACCTGACGAAATGATCATGGTTAACCTTGCCGACTACCAAATCGGTACTAACAAGGGTGGTGAAGTTAACACATTCGAACACTTCGATATCGACTATAACAAACAGAAATACTTGATTGAAACTCGTCTTTCAGGTGCTCTTGTTCGTGCTAAAGCTGCGGTTTACTTCAAACCTAAAGCTAAAGGCGCTCGTGCTGAAGCAGCTGCAACTAGCGGAGAAACTGCTCGAGTAGGTGGATAATGAAATACTATGGTAATGCTGGTTTTCGATTGAAGGATGTTGAAGTCGAACCAGATGTTTATGAACCACAATTGGTTGTTAAACGAGTGCGCGGAGATGTGATCAGTTCTAGATACCGACGCGATCAAAATGGCGACAAATCTACTATTGATAACATCCGCATTACCAACCAAATTTCATTAGTTGCTGACCAATTCTTTATGAAGCATATTTCGAATTTGCTTTATATGGAATACCAAGGGGTGAAATGGAAAGTCGAAAGTTTCGATGTAAGTAGAGCCCCTAGAGTTATCGTGGATTTAGGAGGAGTTTATAATGAGCAAGAGAATGCTTATCCGGGACGTTCTGACCAAAGCGATTCAGAAGTCTAAAGAGGATTATAAACTCTTTTATAATCCCGTCGGTAACACAAACATCAGCTATCCTTGTATTCTGTACAAGCGATCTGCTGTAAGACAAAGACATGCTGACAATATTCGATATCATACTCATGAGAGTTATCAGATTACGGTTATTGACAAACGTGTCGAGTCACCGGTTATTGACATTCTTCTCGAGGAACAATACTGTGTCTACGAGAATGAATTCATAGTCGATAATATGCATCACACAATTTTAAAGATTAACACAGGAGGATTAGCTAATGGCTAAACTTAAGTTTGACGAACTTGGAAAACGTTTTTATGAAACTGGTGTATCTGAAGCGGTATTGTTCCCACAAGATCCATCAGGTACATATCCTAAAGGTATCGCTTGGAACGGTATCACTGCTGCTAACGAATCTCCTTCAGGAGCTGAAGCAAACGACCAATACGCAGACAACATCAAATACTTGTCTCTTACTGGTGCTGAAAACTTTGAAGGTACTATTGAAGCGTTTAGCTCTCCAGAAGAGTTCGACGAATGCGATGGTATGAAGACAATCGCTAAAGGTGCTGTTGCTCACCAACAAAACCGTCGTCCATTTGGATTTGCATTCAAGTCTATCCTCGGTAACGATACCAAAGGTAATGAATACGGATATAAACTTCACTTGTGGTATGGATGTAAAGCCGCTCCATCAGAACGTTCGCACGCTACTGTTAACGATAGCCCAGAACCACAAAACCCATCATGGTCAATTTCTTCAACTCCAGTAGTTGTACCTGGCCACAAACCAACTTCAGTAATCACAATCGATTCTACTAAAGCGGATCAAGAAAAACTTCAAAAAGTATTGGATGCTGTTTATGGAACTGATACTACAGAAGCATATCTTCCATCACCAGAAAAAGTAATCGAATTGCTTAGCTAATAGGACTAAATAAAAGGAGGTATTTACTCATATGTTAAAACAACCCGTCAAATATTTCGATTTCGATGGAATCGAACAAACAGAAACTCTATATTTCAATCTTAACCGTATGGAATTGATTGCTTTGCAAGCCCGTTACGGTAAAGAAGACATGGCTAAATATATTGAAAAAGTAGTAGCTGAAGAAGACTACCAAAAGATGTACGCTTTGTTGAAAGATATTGTTTTGACTTCTTATGGTGTTCGTTCAGAAGATGGAAAACGATTCATTAAGAATGACCAAATTCGTGAAGAGTTTGAAACATCATTGGCGTATGAAGCTTTGATCGAAGACTTCCATGACGATGAAGGAGCTACCCTTAACAATTTCATCACTGGAATTACTTCTCATATTCGTGGGCTTAAAGAATCAGCAGTTGCTAATGCAGCACAATAATTTGGACGGGCGGTATTTTTTACCGCTCTTCCTTTTTATTTATTAAAAATTTTTTGAGGTGTGAGTATTATGGGAGTAGAATATCTTACAATAAAAACGGAAGATGTCGATTTATGGGATGATGAGAACAACGAATTCATAACGGAAGAAGGTAAAGTATATACTTTTAGATATACTCTTCGAAATTTAGATCGTTGGGAAACCAAATACGAAAAACGGTTTATAGATAATTCTGATGGAGTTAGCGACGAAGAAATCTTAGACTTTATAGTTATGATGTGTGATCAGGAATTGGATATCAATAAACTTTCGCAAAAAGATCTAACGACAATCATTGATTATATGGGACATATCCCATCTGCAACATCGACCCCTAAACCAACGGGTAGCGCTAGACCTGTTGCCCAAAGAAAGAAGATATTTACATCTGAGATAATTTATGCTCATATGGCACTTAACAGTATTCCTTTCGATTGGGAAGATCGTAATTTAAATAAACTTATTACGTTACTTAATGCGGTGGCTTCATTACAAGAACCGCCTAAGAAAATGACAAAAGCCGAAGCTATGGCTGAACAACGAGATATAATCATGAAGCGAAGAGCTGAAGCTAAGAAAAGGAGTAAGATCAATGGATAGTATGATATCTGTATCCGGAGACTTCAAACATCTGGAAAAGTGGTTACGAAAAGATAGATCTGCTTCTTTAGATAGTATGGGAAAAGCTATTGTTAATGCTCTTCGATCAGAAACACCCTCAAGAAGTGATAAAACTGCTGCGTCTTGGGGGTATCGAATTTCTAAATCTTCTAGAGGAGAAGAATTAGAAATATTTAACACTAATATTAACAAAGGTGTTAATATAGCTGTTATAATTCACTACGGTCACGGAACAGGAACCGGAGGATATGTTCCTCCACATCCGTATATAGTTAAAGCTATAGATTCCGTTTATAAGAAACAGATAAACAAGATTTTATCTGATTATGTCAAATAGGAGGTATATATGGCGGGATACGTTGATGAAAAAGTCGCCAAGGTAACCTTAGATAATAAGAGTTTTACAAAAAACGCTAAGGATACGATTAGTGCTTTGGAAAAACTAAAACAAGCATTCTCGAAATTGAATACAGGTAATGCTTCCAAGAACATTGCTAAGGAGATGAACAACATCCCTGATGCAGTATCAAAATCAACGGCAAAATCCCAAGGGCTATTAGGAAAACTTAAAAGTCTTTTCAATCGATCTTTTGATGGTCTCAACACAAAAAACGTTGGTAAATCAATCGATCAGATGAACACCGATATTGCTGATAAGACGTCTAAAACGTCCAGCATATTATCAAGACTTAAGAGTATCTTTAAGAAGAATGATAGTCCAGAAGGATTAACCAACATGGCGTCGTCTGTTAGCAAAATGAATTCTGCTATAGAGACGTCATCAAATCGTACAGGTGGTATTTTATCCAGAATCAAGAACATGTTCCGTAAAGCGGACTATGACGAAGGATTCCCTGCAGCCACTAAATCATTAGATAATCTTTCTAAGAAAGCGTCTGGTGGCGGTTTATCTAGAGCTTTATCAGGAATCAAGGATATGTTCCGTAAAGCAGACTATGATGAAGGATTCCCTGCAGCCACCAAATCATTAGATAATCTTTCTAAGAAAGCCTCCGGTGGACATCTCGCAGATGCTTTATCTGGAATTAAGAGAATGTTCCAGAAAGCTGACTATGATGAAGGATTCCCAGGAGCGACCAAATCCATAGATAATCTTTCTAACAAAGTATCAAAATTTGATGCTGGGCCAATCTCCAACTCATTTGAGAAAGTATCTGCCTCAGTACAAAAGTCAATTACGGCAATGGATATTGCTATGGGACAGCTGATGGCCAATGGTATACAGAAGGCTATTGGGTTTGGTAAGAAGTTCTTCGCCGGACCGGTTGATGGTTTGGGTGAGTATAAGGACAAGTTGGGTTCGATCCAAACGATCATGACGAATACCGAATGGGCTATCCCGGATCCAACAGTACGAATGCGTAAAGTATCGTCCACTTTGGAACAATTGAATGATTATGCGGATAAAACCATTTACTCATTCAAGGATATGACCAAAAACATCGGTACGTTTACCGCTGCCGGTGTTGGGTTGGAAGACTCTGCAACGGCTATTAAGGGTATCGGTAACCTCGCTGCGGCATCTGGTGCTAGTACTCTTGATATGTCTCGTGGTATGTATCAGTTATCCCAAGCATTGGCATCTGGTAGAGTTAGTCTTATGGACTGGAACTCTGTGGTTACAGCCAACATGGGCGGTAAGTTATTCCAAGATGCATTGACCGAAATGGGTAAAAAGATGGGACATGCTCGTGACGAGACCGTCTCATTCCGTGACTCATTAAAAGATGGGTGGCTAACTTCCGAAGTATTGATCGCTACATTGAAAGACTTTAGTGTCGATCAAAGCATGTTGGATGCCGCACAAAAGATCAAATCGTTTGGCCAATTAGTGGATACTGTCCAAGAATCTATTGGTTCTGGATGGGCTACTTCATGGGAATATTTATTCGGTGGATTTGAAGAAGCTAAAAGTCTTTGGACTTCTGTCGGTGAAATTACCCAGAAATATTTTGATGATGCACAAGGTACTTATTGGGACTCTGTACTAGAAATTGAGCGCAGTCTTGGTAACTATCGTAACGCTATGTTGAAAACATGGAAAGACATGGGAGGACAAGAAGCGTTATTCGAAGGAATTAAGAATAGCTTTGAAGGTGTATTTAAAGCCTTGACTAACTTCCGTAATGGTTTCCGAGAAGTTATCGGTACATATGACCAATCAGCAAATAGACTTCTAAAACTGACACAAGGTTTTAGAGACTTTACAGCAAATCTTAAGAATAATGCTGCTGTTCATGGATTAATTATTTCTGCTGGACGGTTGCTGGGTAATGTCTTTATGACTGTTTACGCAGTCCTCCATAGATTCAATATGGGATTGAAGAGTACCATAGGTTCGTTTGATGGAGTTATTCTCGTATTCAAACGAGCAGCTGACGGAATATCAAGTTTCCTATCATCAATTCGTAGCAACTTCAACATTATGTCTGGTATAATGAACATCGGTAAAGCCGTTGGTAATGTCATTAGCACTCTTGGTACGATCTTCAAAATAGCCGCAGATCTCGTATTCGATTTCTTCAAAGCATTCATGCCGAAAGGTGATGGTGCCGGCTTTAAATCCTTTACAGAAGGATTATTGGATGTGACTACCAATATTAGAACATTCGTTGAGGGATTACGTAAATCTATAAAAGAGATCGGTTTATTCTCTTCTGTTGCTAATGCTGTATCTGCAGTATTTGAAAAAATCAAGAATGCAATCCAATCATTGTTCCATATCAAGTTCGACTCCGGATTTCTTAAGGGAATAATCGATGGTATCAAACAGTTTATATCTGAGTTAACTGGTATTACAAATCCAGTTAAATCCGTTGGTAATATTCTTGGTAAAGCTTTTGATAGTATTGTTAATGTCGTCAAGAAAAGTTACGATGTTATTAAAGGTATATTCAAAGATCTTCAATTAGGAGATATTTTTGCTGCCGGATTAGGATTGGCTGCTTTGGATAAAGCGTTAGAGTTTAAGAATGGTGATGGTATTATTAAGAAATTCTTAAATGGTCTAATGAAACCATTTAAAGATTTCATAGCGACTGGTGAAAAAGAGATTGGTAAAGTATCTAAGATATTTGATCAACTCGGTGAAACTTTAAACGCATTTACAAATACCGTTAAAGCATTTACTTTGATAACCATTGCTGGTGCCTTGCTAATCTTAGCGATCGCTATTGCTCGATTGAGTAGGATTGACATTAAAGACTTATCTAAAGGTATAATTGGTTTGTTCGTAGCATTTAATGCATTGAACAAGATAATGACCAATTTATCCAAACTGAAAGGTATTCCGAAATCTAGTATTGGTACAATCATTGCTGTAGCAATTGCTATCCGAATTTTAGCTGGAGCAATGGTCGAGTTATCTAAGATGAACATCGATCAGGCGGCTGCAGCAACATTGGGATTATATGCTTTAACTAAAGTGTTTGGATCCATGCTTAAGAGTATGGAGAAGATCGGTAAGTCTAAAGTTGGTGTATTCAACATGATAGCTATTGCTCTATCATTGAGAATTTTGGTTTCGGCTGTAGCTAAGTTAGCACAGTATAGTCCTGAACAATTAGTTTCTAGTGTCTTATCTGTATCGACATTACTTCTAGCCCTAGCAGGAGCTATAAAGATAATGGATAAGGTCAAGATCAACCTTAGAACATCGTTGGGCATCTTAACTGTCGTTGCCTCCTTGCGATTGTTGGTCTGGTCGGTTAAGAGCATTGTTGCTTTATCGCCAGAACAAATGATCTCTGGCATTACTGCTGTCGGCGCTCTTCTCCTTGAGCTAAGTATTGCTATGCGGATACTTAACAATGTTAAGATCAAAATGGGAGCAATTGCTGGGCTAATAACCTTTACTCTATCCTTACGATTATTGATTGGCGGTGTTAAACAACTATCCGACATGGATCCAGAATCCCTGATCAAAGGTATATCCGCTTTGGGTGGATTGCTTGCTGAGTTAGTATTAGCAACGAGAGCGCTCAAGAATGTCAAGATCAAGTTTAACACGATAGCGACATTACTAACCTTTACATATAGCATAAAGACTTTATTGGAAGCATTATTCTTTATAAAGAAAATGAATCCTCATGAGTTCATGGGTGCTATTGGTGGTATGTCGGCCGTATTGGCTGGATTAGTCGCTGCGGCATGGGCATTGGACGGAATGAGTATCAATCTATCCACAACTGCCGCAGTTCTATCATTTGCTATTTCGATGAAGATCATTGGTGATGAGTTAGTGAAATTAGCATTCATACCATGGCAAATGTTATTACCTGCTATTATGGCTATGGGAGCTGTGATGGCAGGAACGGTTATTGCGATACGTAAGCTTAACCAAGACAAAATAAATACGTCAACGATAGTATCCTTACTAGCGGCGGCGGTATTATTACAATCTGTCGGTTCGGCACTAAGTACCGTTGCTAAACATAATTGGCAACAAATTCTTGTTGCTGTTGGAGCTATTGGAGCAACCCTTGGTATATTAGTTTTAGCTATGAAAGCCGTAGAGGGTGTTGGTCTTAAAGGTGCAGGAAGTATTTTATTACTTGCAGTGTCCTTGAATATGTTGGCGATACCGATCACTATATTGAGTAAACTTAATTTAGTTGGTGTCGGAATAGGTATGCTTGCATTAGCAGGTAACTTGGCTATATTATTGGCAGCGGCAGCGCTTGCCCAAGTTGTGGCTCCAGGTTTGGCTTTATTAGCAAGCACCATGCTTAGCTTCGGTATATCTTCAATATTAGCATCTGCTTCGATTGCTATTGCCGGCGCCGGTTTCTTGGCATTTGCTATGGCGGTGGATACTCTTGCTAAAACTGCCCCTGGTGCATTTGCAAAAGTGGCCAAAGGATTTGTTGAATTTGTTACATCACTTGCACAGAATGCTCCTAAGATAACCGCGGCATTTGTTCAATTAGGACATGAGTTTCTAAAAGGTTTATCTATATTAATTCCTGACTTCATTAAATTCGGATTGAAAACTGTTGTTGGCATTATAAATGGTATTGCTGAAGGCATGCCTCAAATATTCAAAGCGGCAGTAAATCTATTGACCGAATTTGCTAAAGCATTTATGGACAATATCGACGTTATTGTTCAAACAGGTTTACAGATTGCTGTTAAACTTATTGAATCATTAGCGAAAGGTCTAACTCAGGTAAAAGATAGACTTATACCAGCGTTGACAGAATTGTTTAAAGTAATAACTGATATTATATTAGGATTACTAGGAAATCTTATAGGACCTATATTGAGTAAACTCGCAGAAATCCTTACTCCGATTAAAGATTTCATTCTTGGAGCATTGAGTGAGTTTGCTACTGCGATCGAACCTATATTTACACCGTTAGCTGAAACACTTCAAGTTCTATTTGAGTCAATAGCTTCGATCATTCGATCTGTAGCGGACGCTATCATTGCTATTGTACAATCTATAGCACAAGCTATAGAAGCATTAGCTCCGGTATTCCAAACATTCTTCCAAACACTGCAAGTTATTGCTAACGACATCACTGTTATTTTCCAAACTATTGGTACAACAATCCAAGTCGTTGCTAATGATATCACAACAATAATCCAAGTATTAGGACAAACAATTCAAGTTATATTTATGAGTATCGCTTCCATTGTTCAGTCTGTAATGCAAGGTATCGTAGACGCTATTAACGCATTTGCTAATGTTATCCAAGCCGTCGGTCAAGCGTTAGCTATGATATTTATGGGTATCGGTCAAGGTATCCAGTCCGCACTTCAAGGTGTAGCCTCAGTGGTAGAGTCTATTGGTGGAGCGATCAAAGCAGCGTTTGAAGGAATTGGTACAGCGGCGCAAGGATTAGGTCAAGGTATCCAATCAGCTCTTCAAGGAGTAGCATCTATTGTTGAGTCTATCGGTACATCTATTAAATCAGTACTAGAAGGAATTGGTAAAGCATTCGAAGGTGCTGGTAAATTTGCTGAAGGATTCGGTAAAGGTATCGAGCATGTAATGAACGGTATTTCAAGTATCGTAGATTCTGTAGGTAATGCTATTAAAGGAATTATCGAAGCTATCGGTAAGGCCTTTAAAGATGTCGGTACAGGTCTTGAACGTATGGGTAAAGGTATGAAACCTATTGCCGATCACGGTCTTAAAGCTGCAGCCGGTATTACAGCAGTATCTGGAGCTGTTGCACTCTTAGGAGGAGCGTCATATACCGGTAACTTAAATGGATTCCGTGCGGATTTGGATAAGCTAGATACAGTAATGTATAAACTTGGTACTCGTACCACATCATTTACTGCATTTTCTAGTCTACAGACATCGCTAGCGTCATTATCATCTACAGCACCTACTGCAGCTACCGCTATGGAGAAATTTGCTACATCATGTACAAGTCTCTCTCAAGCAGGTAGCAATATTTCTGGAGCAATGAGTACAATTGGTTCTGCATTCTCTAGAATTGGTCAGGCTATAGCATCATCAACCGCTCCTATGGCTACATTTGCTTCGGCGATGTCTAACATTGGTAACTCGATGCAAAGATTCGCTGGGTTATCTGGAGCTATGGTCGCTGGATTGACTGCTGTCGGCTCGACATTCACAAGTATTCAAAATGCGATCACAAATCTGGGAAGCTCACTTACCACTGTATCAACAAGATTCTCACAAATGGGATCTGCTGTACAACAAGGTATGTCCGCGATGGTCTCTGCCGTAAATAATGGTATGACACAAGTAAGTGCTGCCATGACTAACGGTATTTCTCAATTGGCCACTACAACAATGACTGCATTTTCTAGAGTGGGACAAGCTGCTACTGTAGGTATGAATGGTGTTGTCACTGCTGTGACTTCATCTATGTCTAGAGTGAACGCTGCTGTCAACATGGGAATGTCTCAACTAGCAACCACAATCCAAGGCGCTATGTCTCGTGTAAATGCGAATATTGCTTCTGCGATGAGTAGTCTAGGAAGTACCATGAGTGCCGCAATGAGTCGTGTAAACGCATCTATGTCGGCATCTATGAATGCTATGGCTGCCGGAATAATGGGATCTATGTCTCGTGTTACGATGATCGTAAGTTCATCAATGTCACATATGGTCTCCGTATTTATGATGTCGGCATCTCGTATGGGTGCTGCTGCAGTATCTATGGGACACCAAATTTCTAGTGCATTGAGTGCTGGTATGGCTCAAGCAGCAGCTAGAGTGTCTAGCGGTATGGCCCATGTGGTGAATATTGTTAGAGCTGCTGGTGGTGGCGGTTATGGTGCTGGTTATTATACTGGTTCTCAAATCTCTGCTGGGGTTGCTGCAGGTATGTGGGCTCACGTAGGATCTGTCGAACAAGCCGCTGCTAGAATTATAACTGCTGCACAGAAAGCTGCTAATGCCAAAGCGATTATCAGATCTCCGTCTAGATTATTTGCTAACAAGACTGGTAAATTCATTCCACAAGGTATCGCAATGGGTATTGCTAAAGAAATGCCTCGTAGTGTTAAACAAATGGGCAAAACATTTGCTAATGGATTTGCCGATGCAACTACTTTGGCGGTAGATAGTGGTAATGGTATGGCGTCTGCTGTGGCGGATGCTGTTA
>FLRY01001094.1_pt1 | contig 12735 bp, 8 predicted proteins | sample 1550471 | NCBI WGS metagenome assembly FLRY01 (sample SAMEA4031759, study PRJEB14383) | metagenome | biome: human; feature: oral; material: saliva | place: Philippines | collected 2014
ATGCTGCACGGACAAACCCAATTCGGCATCGTCTCCCGCTTCGTCGAAGAAATCCCGCCCGAAGTATTGCACTACCTGTCCGTCAAAAAACCCGCCTACGACAGCTACGGCAACACACGCCAAACCGCCACGTTCAAAGACAAAATCATCGAAGACTTCAAACAGCCGCAAACCTACGCAGGCTTCCGCATCGGCCAAAACGTCCGCCACGCCAAATTCGGCACCGGCGTCATCATCGATGCCGTGGACAAAGGCGAATCCGCCCGACTGACCATCAACTTCGGCAAACAGGGCGTAAAAGAGTTGGACACCAAGTTTGCAAAATTGGAAGAGATGTGAAAAGGAAGATGGCATAGGCCGTCTGAATCCGGTAACAGCAAATTTTGCCCAAACCTCCGCCGTCATTCCCTCGCAGGCGGAAATCCAGAAGTAGAAATGTAGGTTGGATACTCGTATCCAACAAAAACATTGACGCGTCTATCGTTTCCGAAAAAAACGCTGTTGGAAAATGTCGGATTCGAGAATCCGACCTACGGCTGCTGCTTTTGGGGTGATGAAAAAGCAGCCTGCACTTTAAATTTCACTCGTTTCCCTGCTCATAAGATTTCAAACAATTGTGCCAATAGCACATCCTGCAGCACCACCCGCGTTTCGGCCTGCCGAAGCAGCCGTGCGAGTAGTGCATCGATTTCTACGCCCGAAACAGTTTGACGCAGGCTGGATAAAGCCTTCATGCGGTTTTTTTGTTCGAATGCATCTTCCATACCAGGTTTGACACAAAAATACCAAAACGGCTCGGTCCTCATGTGGTAGAGCGGCATGCCGAAATTTTCTTGGTGGTATGCGTTTGCCACCCACCGCTGCCATTGCTGTCTGAATATTGCCTGCCATTCTTCCAAAAGCGTATCCGAAAAATCAATTTTTTCTGTGTGCAGGCTGCCTGATTCATACAGCAGGCATAAACTGTATAGAAGGATGAATTTATGCGGGGCACGGTTGTTTGCTTGTGTAAAACTTGTATGCAGGCTGCGGAATTGTTCCGCATATTTTAATAATGCTGCCAAATCTTTCATACCGCTTCCTCCTGCAAACTTTGCAATACCTCCTCCGGTTGCCAATTCAATGCGCGGCAATAATCAATAAACTCAAAGATATCCAGCCGCCTGTCACCTGTTTCCACTTTTCCTACGAACGAATGCACCACATTCATCCGTTCCGCCAATGCACGCTGCGACAACCCCAAATCCAATCTTCTGCGGATAAGGAGTTGTCGCAAATAGGTGTGTTCGGCAGAGTGTACCGACAAACGAATATTTCTCATGCGCTCCGATTTTAGGTACAATCACGCATGCACCTGTTTTAGGTGCAAATAAGAAATATGTATAAAAATGACCGTAATACCCATACACCCTGCCAACCCGTTCGACGCTATACGCCAAAACATCACTGAAGAATATTTGAGCGAAACGCAGCACTACCCTTGGATTGTTACCTTTTCAGGCGGCAAGGACAGCACCCTTGTCGCCCATTTGGTGTTTGACATGCTGCTTTCGCTGCCGCCGATGCTGCGGACGCGGCAGGTGTTCTTCATTTCCAACGACACGCTGGTGGAAAGCCCGCTGGTAGTGAAACACATGCGCCAATCTTTGGCAGAAATTCTGCGTGCCGCTGAAATTTTCAGGCTGCCCGTCAGCGGCGAAATCACCGTGCCGAAATTGCAGGACACCTTTTGGACGCTACTCATCGGCAAAGGCTACCCCACGCCCAACCGCTCAATGCGCTGGTGCACCGACCGCCTGAAAATCCAGCCTACTAGCGGCTACATCCTGCAAAAAGTAAACGAAAACGGCAAAGCCATCATCGTACTGGGCGTGCGCAAAGACGAATCTGCCACCCGCAAAGCAAGTATCGAAAGCCACCAAAACTTGGAAAACAGCAATCTGACCCCGCACAGTGATTTGAAAAACGCGTTGGTGTACCGACCGATTGTCGATTTGAGTACCGACGACGTGTGGGAATTCCTTGCTGCCAACGACCCGCCCTGGGGAGGCGCACACAGCGATTTAATCAAGCTCTACCGCGAAGCCGCTGGCGGCGAATGCCCGATTGTACTGTCGCAGGAAGAAGCCCCTGGCTGTGGCACCAACTCTAGCCGTTTCGGCTGTTGGACGTGTACGGTGGTCAATAAAGATAGAAGCCTGCAAGGATTTGTGGATGCGGGGAAAACCGAATTTGCACCGTTAATTGAATACCGCGACTGGCTGGTGGACATCCGCAACAAACCCGAATACCGCCAGGCCGAACGGCGCAACGGAAAACTTACGTTCAAAGGCGGCAAACACATCCCCGGCCCGTTCACCATAACGGCGCGGCAGGAAATGCTGGCGAAGCTGCTAAAAGTGCAGGCTGCTTTCGGCGAAGAACTGATTTCGCAGGACGAAATCGACCTAATCAAACAGATTTGGACGGAAGATATTTTGAAACAAGGAGACAGACGATGAACCCGGAAACCGAAGCACAAATTGCCGACCTACTGCTGTGGCGCGACCACGACGCGCGCCATTTGCTGGAAGCGGTCGCCAAAAAACACAATGTCAAAATGGAAGCGGCGGCGGAGCTTCTTGCTTGGGCGCTCCAGGTGCGGCGCAAGGGTGACAAATACGGCGGCATGAAGCAGAAGCTGGACAAAATCTTCGAACAACAGGATTTATGGGGGGAATAAGGTGTATATCAAGCGGATAAAACTGAAAAATTTCAAATCCTACGCCGAAGCCGAATTTGAATTTCCCCCACCTGAAAAAGGGCGAAACCTGATTTTGGTCGGGGCGGAAAACGGGCACGGCAAAACCACGCTGCTAGAAGCGATTTACCTGTGTCTTTACGATAAAGACGCGATTGCCAATTTCCAACGCGCCGGACTGGGCGACAGCAGATTCAAATACCGCGATTTCATCAGTCAGTCCTTATATAAGGAAGCCACTGCCGCCTTTGCGCGCTCTTATGAAATAGTGCTGGAAATGGATTTGATGGAAAGCTATGCCTTTGGCGAACAGGGTATCCGTATTGTTCGTAAATGGTATTTCGACCATTTGGGCCTCTATCAGGAAGAAAGCAACCAGCTGCTTTTGTATTACATAGGCAAAGACGGCCTGAAAAAACCTATAGACGGTGAAGAAATCCAAGAATATTTGGAAGATTACGGCCTGCCGTCAGAATATTCTGCTTTTTTCTTTTTTGACGGCGAACAATTGGTCAATATCGCCAAACAGTTCGGCGCAGGCGGCTGGATGAGCGGTGCGCTGAACAAACTTTTGGGCATCGACCTGCTTAAAGCCTTGCAGGCAGACGTGAAGAAATACGGGCAGGAGCTATACAGCGAAAAGGCGGGTGGCAGGCAGAAAGAGCAGCTTTCTGAAGCCGAACGCCGTTTTCAGACTGCCTCTGAAGAGTTGGCGCGTCACACCGAAACCCTGCAACAGTGGCAGCGGCAGAAGCAGGAAGCCGAAGCTCGGCAGGACGACTTGCAAATGCGGTTGCGGGGCGCGGGCAGCACGCAGCATTCCAAAGAGCTGATTGCCCAAATCGAACAGTGTGAAGCCGAAACCGCCCGACTGAACCAAAGCATTCAGGCAGCCTTGTTGGCCTTGCCGCTTGCCCTGTTACCTGAAAGCGATATCGCCGCCCTGAAAACGCAGCTTCACGGTGATTACCGCCGCCTGCTGCACGAGCAGGGCAAAGAGCAGAACGCGCACCGGTTGGAAGAATTCTGGCAGGAGTTTTCCACCAATCCCAACACGCTGGAACTACTGACGCCGAAAATCCTGAAAGACGAACTGCTCAAACGTGCTCTGAACGAATCATGGAACGTTCTGTTCGACAAACTGCCGCCAGATGCATCTGACCCTATGCAGCACAATTACTTGGATGATGCAGGCTTTCAGGCGGCCTCCGACAACATCGCCCGCATCACATCGCCTGACAACGACCTCGGCAGCCTAAACAAAGAGAAAAACCGTCAGGAAACCAAACTGGCCGAGCTGAAACGCCGCTACGAACAGCAGGAAGACAGCCTTGCCGATTCCGACCGCCTGCGCGAAGAATTGGAGCGTGTTCAGAAAGAGCTGTCCGAAGCCAACCAAAAACTCGGCGGCGTGCAAAACAGCATCGAGCGCAGCCAAACCGAAGTCAACCGCCTGAAAACCGAATGGGAAACCCAGCAACAGGCACTGATAGACAGCCTGCCCAAACAGCAGAAGGCCGAGCGTGCCGAGGCCGTGTGCCGCCTGATAGACGACTTGGCCGTGCAACTACGCCGCAGCAAACTGGATGCATTCCGCAAAACCGTAAACAACCTGCACAAGAAAATCGCCCATGACAAACAAATCGGCGACATCGAAATCGACGAAAATGGCAACCTGTCGCTGTACAGTCAAAACGGCATGGCTATCGACTTCCAGCCGCTTTCCCACGGTGAAAAGAAAATACTGGTGCTGACCCTGATTGCTGCATTGGCTGAAATTACCGATTACCAAGTTCCCTTCGTGGTCGATACCCCGCTCACATCTTTGGACACGCGCCATTGCAACAACCTAGTGCAATACTGGATGAATTTAAACCGCCAAGTGATTATTCTGGTGCAGAGTGCCGAAATCGATTCCGAAACCTATCAAAAGCTCAACGCACAAGGATGCATCGGCAAGAGCTACCTTATCCGTTCTCAAATCCTGCAAGGCGGTGGAAAATGCGCCACCGTTACCCCGCACGCCTATTTTGAATAAAGGGAAACGCCATGTACGAATTGGACGACGACAAAATCTGCAACGACAAATACTGGGTAACGCTGACCGAAAACACCCACATCAAATCCAGCGGCGAAGCAGCCAAAATCCTAAAACAGCTCGAAAGCGACGGCGTGCTGCCTAAAATGCAGAACCATGAATGGGCGCGGCTGTGCATCGCCTTCTGCTTTGCCAAAACCAAAAATATCAAAGATTGGGAACAGAAACCCGGCATGGACGGTGGTTTGGAAATCGCATCGTTCAACACCTGCTTTAATCAAAACGGCAAAAAAGGCGAAGAAAAATTTTGGCTAGCCTACATCAGCCAGCGCATGTTTGACGAAGTGCCAGAACGGAAATTCACCAAAAAACACTTGTTTGCCTATATCCAACTGGCGTGGCACAACGGCGCGAAACTGCTGGAGGAACGTTACCGGAAAGCCTTGGACTACTGTGACGGCAGCATCGTGGAAGCCAAAAAAATATTCTTTGACGAACTGGCCGGCTTGGCGGCGCAACACCGGGGCAGTGGTTCGGACGGTGCTGCCCCTGCCGTTTCAGGCAGCCTGCACCCGGCCGCTTCCGGCACGGAAGAACAAACCTGCATCAAACTCAAAACCGCACTGGACAAAACAGTCGGCAAAGGCGGTACGATACAGCCTGAATACGGCGGCGTGCGCTATGACTGCTTGCGCGTGCAGTTTGACCGCTATGTGGATTTGGAAAAATACCACAGCCAAATTTGCTCCGAATTGGGCATCGGCGATGACGAAATGCGCTGCGGACGCATACGCGGCGAAGCCAATACATGGCACATCAATATCCTGCGCCCGCAAGACACTTGGCGGCAATACGGGCAAAGTGAGTTTCAGACGGCCTTACAGCAATACCGCGCATCGGCACAGCAATTCAGATTGCCAGTGTGTATCGGTTTGGACGAACGCGGCGAACCCGTGTTTCAAGATTTTGCCACCGCGCCGCATGTGATGGTAGGCGGGGAAACGGGGGCTGGGAAATCGGTACTGGTGCGCTCAATGCTGGCTTCCCTGTTCGAACTCGCTCCTCAGAATGAAACGGAAATCGTCGTGTGTTATTGCAAAGTTTCTGCGGATTTCGCCGCCTTCAAAGACCGTCCGAATTTATGGCAGGGGCGCATAGTCAGCGATGCGGAAGAAGCTGCTGAAATATTGTCGTCTTTTGCTGACGAGATGGATAAACGATACCGCCTGATGGACGAATACGCTGCAAAGGATATTGCAGAAGTCCCACAGCACGCCCGTCCAAAATATGTTGTTATCGTGATTGACGAACTGGCCGACCTTATCGATGTCAGCAGTGACGCAGAAGGGCATTTGGTACGGCTGGCACAAAAAGCGCGCTCCGCAGGAATGTATCTGTTATTGGCAACGCAACGCCCCGATGCGAAAACACTCAGCGGCCGCCTACGTGACAACCTGCCGACCAAAATTGCGTTGAAAACAGGCAAACGCCAGTCTTCCGAGATTATCTTGGGCGAGCGCGGTGCTGAAAACCTGACGGCCAAAGGCGATCATTTGGTCAAATGGAACAATGAAGCAGCACGTTTTCTGCACGGGTATAATGTATAATTTGTTCAACCATCCTTTGCAAAGGTCTCAGGCCGTCTGAAACTTAAATGGGGTTTCAGACGGCCTTTTCCTTTGGGGATTAGTGATTAGGCTTTAGGTTCGCCATCATTCTCTGCTTTGGGCGGAACGGGTGCAAACCAGCCGACCAGAAGCAGCAGCAAGCCGACGATGATGAAGGAGGCAATGCGCTCGATACCGCCGCTGTTGGAAAGCTCGATCAGGAAGAGTTTGACGACCACGATGCCCATCAGCGTCGCACCAGTCATCCAGTAGGAACGCTGTTTGCGACGGTTGCCGAGTACCATCAAGATGATAGCGGTTACTGCCCAAACGACGGAGAGGCTGGCTTGCAGGCCGAAGGATTGCAGCATGATGTCGAGACGCCAAGTAATGCCGTCGTAGAAATGCCATACGCGCATCACGCCTGCGCTGATCAGCATAAATGCCAAGGTGGCGACAGTGGTCGCTGTGGTACGGCGCAGTTCGGGCGGCAAGGCTTCGGGCAGGGATTTCAGGGCAAACCAAAGCATACCGGCGCTGGCGAGTTCCACTGGATTGAGCACGGGAATATACGGCAACGGCTCAGGTTGGAACGGCGTGGAGAAGTTGGTCCACAGCATCCAACAAGCAGCAGCAAGGGCGCACAACGGCATAGCAAAATGCTGATAAATGGCTTGATGCCGTCTGAAAAATTCACGTTGGCGTTGCGTATGGAAAACAATCCACATCGCCAAAGGCACGACAAGCCATGAGAGCTGCGCCCAAACGCCGTAAAAACGCTCGCTGACATACAGCGCCGTCCAAAGCGTCCACAGCACGCCAAGTATCGTGATATTGAGTTTATGCAACCAAGACAGATCATGGCGCGGATAGTTGTTCAAAATAATGAAGTTCAATACGGTAGCGGCCACAAGCGGCAAGGCTGCGGCGGCTGTCACCGCATGTTCGGTATGGTAGGAGAGGAAATGCAGGCCAAACAATGGCAAGAATGCCAAATTGGTTTGCAGAAGCTCTTCCCATTTCAGACGTTTGGCAAACAGCAGCAGGCCGGCAAATATCGGCCACAGCCACAACTGGGTAAACAGGGTTTCCTCGCCTGTCCATTGCATATAGAGGGCGTAGCTGCCTGTCGCCAACGCTGTAAGCAGGATGATCCAGCCTGCAACCTGTGCAAAGTAAACCTCGTTTCCTTCCGGCTTTTCGCTTGCAACCGGCATGCGCGGATATTGCAGCGCGTAGGCAGCTGCAAACAGCAAAGGCGTAGCGGCAACAAGGTACAGATGGGTCAGGAAGCCTTTGGATTCATAAATAATGCTGTTTTGCAACAACAGGGCGAACAATACATTGCCCAAAGTAAAAGTGATAAACACATTCGGCTCGTGTTTGCGCCGACAGAATGCCCACGCTGCCGCCAAAGCAGAAAGAGCGACAATGCTGCCGCGGTCGGCCAAGAAGAGCAAAGGCAAAATAGAGATGTACAGCAAGGCGGCAGACAACACGGCCGTCTGAACGGATTTTTCCCATTGCGCCGAACCTTCGCGACGCGAGAAATACCACAGCAAGTAAATCGCCGCTCCGCCAAGCAACACGACAACCGTCGTGAACCACTGTCCTTCCAGAACGGTATCGGTACCGAAGCCCTGATAATTGCCCAGCTGAATCAGTGCCGCCAAGAGATAAATAATCAGCGCACCCAAACGGATATGCGGACGCTGCTGGCGCAGACCGAAGAAATAAACCAGCGCGGATTCGGCACTCCACAAAATGACCGTATTGCTCGGTTCAAAATAAAGCGGAACAGCAATCGTGAGGAACAACACCGCCAACGCAAAAAACGCCTGACGCAAAATATACAAACCCTGCTGACGTTTCAGCAGTAGCGCGGCCAGTCCGTACACAGCGGCAAAACCCAATGCGGAAAGCGCATCCGCAGACGGCCAATGCTCCACCATGCGGTATTGCAGGCCGAACGCCGCCGCCATCGTGCCAAACAATAAAGTATGGTCGAGGACATGCACGCGCAGGCCGTGTGTATAAATGCTGTTGCCTATCTCCTCCAAAGTCGCATTGTCGGCAATCGGCGTAACGCTGTCTTCGCTGTTTTCCGTCAGCTTACGGCGTGCGAACAGATAAGCGATAAAGGTATAAAGCAGCCAGTGGTAAATCAGGAAAGGCTCGGTAGTAGCGAAATGTTGCGGCGTATAACTTCGCATGCCCCACAGCGCGGCAATGGCAAAAGTAGCGGCAAAACCCGTCAGGTTCAGCGGCCGCCATGCCTTAAACCACGCAATCGCGGCCACACCGCCATTGAGCAGGGCGAGATAAGAAAACAGCACCAAATAATTGCCGCTGCCGTCTGAAGTCAGCAAAGGCGCGGCCATACCGCCGATTAAAGCAACCTGCGCCATAATCTGCGCATTCTGCCTTACCGCCAGCCACGCCATCAGCACAACCATTGCCACCATCAGCCCGAACACGACCGACACAGGCAACAGCGGATGCAGTTTCAACGCCGCCAAGGCCGTCAAATACATCACCGCCACGCCGAAACCCTGCAACACCAAGCCATATTCACGTTTACGGCTTTGCAGCTTCCAGCCGCCGACTACCGCCGCCAAACCCACACCCGCCACAGTCAGATAGCGCAGCTCCACCGGCACATGAACCCGTTCGGAGGCATAGCGCAGCAAAAACGCCAAGCCGAGGAACAACACCACAATACCGGTTTTCAACAACGGATTGCCGCGCAAGAACCAAGCAACAATCGGATTGTCGGAAAACTTGTACTCTCCGCCTTCCGCCTGTTCTTTATGGATAACGAATTGACGCGATGGCGCATCTCCATTTTCAGACGGCATTGAAGTAACAACAGCCTCTTCCTTAGACTGCTCTTCTTGTTCAGCAGCAACCGCTTCAATAACTTCTGATTCCACAACAGGCTCAGGCGAAGTAGAAGCCTTGGCAGAAACAGGATCAATAGGTATAGAAAAAGAAGGGGCAAACGCCTCTTCAATCTTCTGTTTAACCGGCGCAGCTTCCGCTTCAGGCTCAACCCGAACATGAAGCGGCTCAGAGGCCGTCTGAATATCGGCAACGGGCCGAGCCTCAAACCCCTGCCCTACCTTCGCCTCATCACGGACAACCTCATGCTCCAATATAGACAAACGCTGTTTCAGCAGCTCGATTTCCTGCTCCAGCTTTTGCATCCTGTCGCCTGCCGTAGCAGATTCAGCCAGTCGCTCTTCTTGACGCTGTTTCGCAATCGACCAAGCAACCAGCCAAAACAACGACCCAATAATCACGCCGGTAAACATCTCATCAACAAAATAGCCGATAATAATAGGAATAAGCAGGCCGAAAAACTGCATAAAACACCTGTTTGATAACAATAAGAATATGCCGATTGTAACACCGGCAATATTATTCATGAAAAAAAGAGACAAAAGGCCGAGAATAAAAGCATACGGCAAATAGAATATAAAGAATCCGCATAGAAAAAGGCCGTCTGAAAATATTTAGGGATTTTCAGACAGCCTATTATTGGTTAATTGAGCAACTATTTATTGAACCTTAAGACTCTTCACGAGGATACCCGTTGCTATAAGCCTTCTCAAACCATTCCTGAGCCAGCGTGTCATCCTGTTGAAAACCTTGGCCGAGTTTATACTTAGTGCCCAAACAAAACTGAGCCGATGCAATTCCCTGCTCTGCTGCTTTACGATACCAATAAATCGCCAACACATCATTTTGCGTCACGCCTACCCCATCATTGTACATCTGAGCCAATTGAAACTGAGCATCGGCATGTCCTTGTTCCGCCGATTTACGAAACAAAGATAGTGCCTGCTTATAATCAATACCAAAAGAAGGATCCCATTGATCTACACTTCCACCGTATCGATACTGAAAACCTAATTTGTATTGAGCCTCTATATCTCCTTCATTTGCCATATGCTCATACATCGTCAACAGATGCCACTGAGCATCACCATATGGCCCACCTTTAATAAACCATTCTTCTGCCTGTTTATAGTCTTGCGCAACACCCGTTCCATTCTCATACATCTGCCCCAATCGGCACATAGCAGGACCATATCCCTGATTACCAGCCAAACGATACCAATACAATGCCTGCTCATAATCTGACAGTTGGAAATACAGCTCACCCAAATAGAATTTAGCTTGGACAATACCCTCCTCTGCCTTCACATGCAGCCACTGTTTCAACTGCTCATAGTCCCTGTTAGTCAAAAAACTAGAATACTCCTTTATCAAAAGGTATTGCGCATCAAGATGTCCCTGCTCTGCTGCCTTCATATACCAATGCACTGCCTTTCGATAATCTTTAGGCTCTTTATTACAACATAACCCGGCTAATTCATATTGAGCCTGGACATTTCCTTCTTCTGCCAACTGAGTAATAGCTTGAATAGGATCAGAAGTATGGACAGGAGCACATTCCTTAACCGTACTCCGTCTCATAAGCCTGAAAAGAAAAATCGCGACAGCTATTAAAAAACAAGCGAGTAACAATTTCATCTTATATTCCCAGTCTTATTCATTTTTATTTTCGATACCATAACTATTTTTTAATTACACTCATTAAAATGGGGTTGCCATTAAATCAAATTCTTAAAATCTAGTCATGCTGAATATAACATCGTCTGAAAACCTGGAAAGGTTTTCAGACGACCTTGGATATGTTTTGAATTCAACCACCACGTGCGTACCTCAAGGCACACACGCTGTTGCAGTTGGAGAGGTTAGATTCTTGAATCCAACGGCTAGATGATCGCGGCTTTTATCAGATTCAAGTATCCCACCTACGGCCTACTAATAAATTTCATATTGTTTATTTTGCTCTTTTGATTTAAAATTAAATTGCTAAGTGGATTGGGGGGTTCCCTGGTCGGCGTTACAGCTCTCGGTTTCGGGGGCTTTTCGCTTTTCTGGAGGGTATAAATTCAACCCAAATCCTTGATAATTGCGACCTAACTTAGTTTTGTCTGCGCAAAAGAATTTCTGTTCTAATACCTGAAAAGCACGGTTTTCTTTTCCCTCTCCATCAATTAAACGACGTCCGATTGGTCGTGCAAATAAATCTGCAAATTGCATCCCCGTTGAATTTGTCTGCTTCGATTTGATAATGATTTTGAAAGGAAGATCTTCTTTAAATCGATTTTCCTTATCGCAAATTCGCCTAAATTCTAGTTCCAGCTCCTCATCTTCCTTTTCCCCTCTAGATTCAAACACCACAAAGGTTAAATGGTTTTTCTCATGTTGCCGTTTCTCCTGCAAAAATAGGTATAAGTTTTCTAAACAATACTTTAATGCAATGTGATATGCATTTTGCTCAGGTTTAGTAGTCAGTTGATTTTTCAGTATCGCAGTAGCTATCAGGATAAATTTGCTGTCCTTAATAATTTGGGTCAAATCATCCATGAAGCCCTTTTCAATTTCTTTGGTTCCGAAAGAAAACGGTGATTCTTTTTTACGTATCTCTTTTTCATGCAAGATAATCATATCATGTCCAAAGTAATTGAATTTTAATCCTTGTACTTCAGGCACTAATTGTTCTGCATAGTATCTTTTGTGAAAAACGCAAAAAGCCAATACAAAGATAGGATAACCTTTGTCTATTTTCTCCAAGCTAGAATCCCCACTTTCATCTACATAAACAATATAGCTGCTGAATTGTGGTTGTTTTTTCTGGGATGACAATTCAAAATCAAGTGACAACTGTGATTGTTTTTCGATTTCGGTCAGTACCGTTGGCTCCGTTAAACTGTTTTTTTGAGTTTGCTTTTTCATCAATGCGCCTCTTCCCAATTCATCCCCACGCCCACTTCTGCCACCAGCGGCACGTTCAACTTCCCTTCGTCCACTTTCGCCATAATCTGCGGCAGTTTTTCTTTCACTAAATCCAGTTCGGCTTCGGGTACTTCCAACACCAATTCGTCATGCACCTGCATGACCAATTTGGTTTTCAGGCCGTCTAAATCCAACCAGCGGGACACGTCTATCATGGCGCGTTTGATAAGGTCGGAGGCGGTGCCCTGCATGGGGGCGTTGATGGCGGCGCGTTCGGCTCCGGCGCGGGCGTTGGCGTTTTTGTTGTGGATGTCGGACAGGTAGAGACGGCGGCCGAACAGGGTTTCGACGAAGCCTTGCGCGGCGGCTTGTTCTTTGGTGCGCTGCATGTATTCGGCGACGCCGGGGTAGCGGGCGAAGTAGCGGTCGATGAAGGTTTTGGCGGACAGGTTGTCTATGCCCAGCGATTTGGCGAGGCCGTATTGGCCCATACCGTAGATCAGGCCGAAGTTGATGGTTTTGGCGTAGCGGCGTTGTTC
>FLRY01000625.1_pt1 | contig 11808 bp, 11 predicted proteins | sample 1550471 | NCBI WGS metagenome assembly FLRY01 (sample SAMEA4031759, study PRJEB14383) | metagenome | biome: human; feature: oral; material: saliva | place: Philippines | collected 2014
TTTGTGTTGCAAACCGGCAGTGTATCCGCCGGCAGAACCGGGGTTTCACTATCAAAAAGCAGCCGAAATATTTATAATCTGTGAATATCCCCATTTTTTCAGACGGCATGTTGCCCTAGCGATGACGCCGGCCGTCTGACTCTCTATTTTCAGGAAAACCCATGATCCGTTTCGAACAAGTTTCCAAAACCTATCCCGGCGGTTTCGAAGCCCTGAAAAATGTCAGTTTCCAGATTAACAAAGGTGAGATGATTTTTATTGCCGGCCATTCGGGTTCGGGTAAATCCACCATTTTGAAGCTGATTTCAGGCATTACCAAGCCTACCAAAGGCAAGGTTTGGTTCAACAATCAAGACCTCGGCACCTTGAGCGACAATCAGATCGGCTTTATGCGCCAACATATCGGCATTGTCTTCCAAGACCACAAAATCCTCTACGACCGCAACGTATTGCAAAACGTTATCCTGCCTTTGCGGATTAGCGGCTACCAGCCGCGCAAAGCGGAAGAGCGCGCGCGTATTGCGATTGAGAAAGTCGGCTTGAAAGGTCGCGAAAACGATATGCCCATCACTTTGTCCGGCGGCGAACAACAACGCTTGTGCATCGCACGCGCAGTGGTTCACCAACCCAGCCTGCTGATTGCCGACGAGCCGTCCGCCAGCCTCGACCGCGCCTATGCGCTGGATATTATGGAATTGTTCAAAACCTTCCATGAAGCAGGCACGACCGTGATTGTTGCGGCGCACGATGAAACGCTGATGGCAGATTACGGCCACCGCGTCTTGCGCCTGCAGAAAGGACGCCTCGCATGAGCATGATTCATTACATCTCGTTACACGTCGAATCGGCGCGCGCTGCGCTCAAAGAGCTTCTGCGCCAACCCATCGGCACGCTGCTGACCCTGCTCATGCTTGCCGTTGCCATGACCTTGCCGCTGTTTATGTATTTGGGCATCCAAAGCGGACAAAGCGTGTTGGGCAAACTCAACGAATCGCCGCAGATTACGGTTTATATGGACACCGATGCGGCAGGTTCTGATGCCGATACGGTGAAAAACCTGCTCCAACGCGACAGCCGTATCGATAAAGTCCGCTTTATCAGCAAGCAGGAAGGTTTGGAAGAATTGCAGACCAATCTCGACCAAAACCTCGTTTCCATGCTCGATGGCAACCCGTTGCCCGACGTCTTTATCGTTACACCCGACCCTGCCACTTCTCCGGATCAGATGCAGGCCATCTATAAAGACATTACCAAACTGCCGCGCGTCGAATCGGCAACCATGGATACCGAATGGGTACAAACCCTTTATCGTATTAACGAATTTATCCGCAAGATTTTGTGGTTCCTCTCGCTGACTTTGGGCATGGCCTTTGTCTTGGTGGCACACAACACCATCCGCCTGCAAATCCTCAGCCGCAAGGAAGAGTTGGAAATCACCAAGCTGTTGGGTGCGCCCGCTTCCTTCATCCGCCGCCCTTTCCTTTATCAGGCAATGTGGCAGAGTATTTTCTCCGCCGCCGTCAGCTTGGGCTTGTCGGCTTGGCTGCTGGCCGAAGTGCGGCCGCTGGTGGACGCGATTTTCAAACCCTACGGTCTGAACATCGGCTGGCGTTTCTTCACATTTAGCGAAGTGTCGCTGGTATTCGGCTTCGTCATCGCGCTGGGCGTATTCGGCGCATGGCTGGCCACCACGCAACACCTCTTAGGCTTCAAAGCCAAAAAATAAGTCTTGGCAAACAGGCCGTCTGAACCATTCAGACGGCCTGAAATCTTATCCTTTCGCAACTTAAACAAACCTTGTGAAAATTTAATACTGCCAAATCTAACAGCAAGGTCATAATCCCTTATAATTGATGGTTTATTATCATCTCATTTCATTTGTGCGGCATAAACCGTGCAGACAAATAACGAAAGACATCCTGTGGACAAACTCAAAATCTCTGCCAACGGCCCCCTCAACGGCGAAATCATCGTATCCGGCGCAAAAAACGCCGCCCTGCCGCTGATGTGTGCCGGTCTGCTGACTTCCGGCACTTTACGCTTGAAAAACGTACCCATGCTCGCCGACGTCAAAACCACCCAAAAACTGCTGCAAGGCATGGGCGCACGCGTTTTGACCGACAACATCTCCGAATTTGAAATCAATGGCGGCACTGTCAACAACACCTGCGCACCTTACGAGCTGGTAAAAACCATGCGCGCATCCATCTTGGTTTTGGGCCCGACCCTCGCCCGCTTCGGCAAAGCCCAAGTCAGCCTGCCCGGCGGTTGCGCCATCGGTTCGCGCCCGGTTGACCAACACCTCAAAGGCCTCGAAACCATGGGTGCGGAAATCACCATCGAACACGGCTACGTCAAAGCCAAAGGCCGTCTGAAAGGCACGCGCGTCACCATGGATGTCGTGACCGTAGGCGGCACTGAAAACCTGCTGATGGCAGCCACGCTTGCCGAAGGCACCACCATCCTCGAAAACTGCGCCATCGAACCCGAAGTCGTCGATTTGGCCGAATGCCTCGTTAAAATGGGCGCAAAAATCAGCGGCATCGGTACAGCAACCATGACCATCGAAGGCGTAAAAGAGCTGCACGGCTGCGAACACAGCGTCGTTCCCGACCGTATCGAAGCAGGTACCTTCCTCTGCGCCGTCGCCATGACCGGCGGCAAAGTCGTCCTGCGCAATGCCGCCCCCAAAACCATGGAAGTCGTATTGGATAAACTGACCGAAGCCGGCGCCATCATCGAAGCAGGCGACAACTGGATTTCCATCGACATGCAGCAACGCCCCAAAGCCGTGGACATCCGCACTGTCGTCCACCCAGGCTTCCCAACCGACATGCAGGCGCAGTTTATGGCCATGAACGCCATTGCCGAAGGCAGCAGCCGCGTGGTGGAAACCATTTTTGAAAACCGCTTCATGCACGTTCCCGAACTCAACCGCATGGGCGCAGACATCACCACCGAAGGCAACACCGCCTACATCAAAGGCGTGGAAAAACTCTCCGGCGCCGTCGTGATGGCAACCGACCTGCGCGCCTCCGCCAGCCTCGTCATGGCCGGTTTGGTTGCAGAAGGCGAAACCATCGTCGAACGCATCTACCACCTCGACCGCGGCTATGAATACATCGAGAAAAAACTCGGCGGCGTAGGTGCAAAAATCGAACGCGTACGCGGTTAATCCCATACGCAGCCGATAAATAAAAGGCCGTCTGAAACACCGGCAATCGGGTTTCAGACGGCCTTTGCGTATTGTTTTGCGGTATAATTCCCGACATCTTTATCCATTGTTTTTAAAAGCACAAACCATGACACGCAAAATCCTTGTCACTTCCGCGCTGCCGTATGCCAACGGCACGCCCGTGATGCTTGCCGCTCAAAAACAAGATAAAACAGGGAGGAATCTATTGAAACAATATTTGAAAGCAACTTCATTGTTAAAAGAAAGGACTACTAAGACTGAGTAAGAACCAATCCAAAATCGAAGCATATTATAGTGCTTATTTGGTTAAATTTTTGATTATTAGGATAAAAGCATGTTTTATTTAAAGAAATATCCATACAAAGCTGTGATTACGCATTTTGTATTATTCAATGCAATATTGTCTTTTTTATTGGCAGCATCTATTTCAGTTTTATTAAATTTTGACTCCAGTAGTCGGCTTGCTTTACATGACTTTCTAATTAGCCTTGGAGAAAATTTTCTATATTTGTTTTTTATTCCAACTATAATAACGGCTATATTTGTTTCAATATTTAAAATAAGAGATAATTCTATAGGTAGAAAAGTAGTATTCCTAATAACTTTTTTAATACCATCTATAATTATATGGATTACAACATGTGTATTCCAAAAAGAAGATGCCTGCTTTATTGGAATATCAATAATATATTTTTTATGCGGAATTCCAATTATAATCAACTCCATGTTTCAGATATATTGGCTGAAAAAAATATTTCGTGAAATTAACTAACTTTTATCTTAGGAGTAAAAAATGGAAAATCGTTATACATTAACGATTTATGTTGCAGCGCCTGGTACGCCTACTTTGAAGGGTGGAGAAAAAGATACGTCAACTGTAGGGCATGTATATTATTCAATAAGTGATGGAAATCGTCAGATGGGATGGGGGTTTGCTCCTACTAGTTCTTTCCCTATTTGGAAAGGAAAAGTCGTAAATAATGAGTTTAATATATATCAAAACCCTGTTCTTGAACGTACTATGGAAATTACAAAAAAGCAATATGATGCTTTAAAAGATTTTGGATTACACCCTGATAAACATGGATTTAATTCTTCATTTTATAATGCTTTTAGTAATAGCTGTGTAGATTTTCTCTATACTGCTTTAAAAGAAGGGGATATTTACCATAAACAAGTTTATGGTAATGATATTACTGGGCTGGTTGACCATGAAGGTGCTATTCGCGTTCCTCGAAATATTAAAGAGTTAAAAGATATTTCTAATCCTATTCCTCACAGCCCATTGAATAAAACAATCGAACGACCTTTACCGAAGCAAAGCTGGAGCCAAAAAAATATTCTAAGTAAAACTGATGATATTTTGCCTTCTATAAAAAACATTGAAGATGTACCTCAATACACGCAGGCAGCTTCTTCATCCAAACCGCAATTCCTTTCCCCCGAAGCCCAAAAGATCTTCAATACTGCAATGGTGCACCTAACGACATATCATAAGACAAACAATCTGTCTATTGATGAGGAAAAACTGCAAAATTCCGCGATGGCACTTACCGCCTTGGCTCAGTCAAAAAATATAACTGATCTTACTTTATTTAGTGTAAAAAACGACCAGTATCTAATCGGAAACCGAAATCCTACATTAAATCTTGCTTCTATGGATATAGGACTATCTGCATCTATTCCCACGGAAAAGAGCTTTAATCAAATCCAGCAAACGGCACAACTCTCTGAATATGAAGAGCAACAAAAACAATTGGCACAATCTCAATCGCGTGGAATGAGTATTGGGTAACAAAACCTTTCTGTAACATCTCAAAAGGCCGTCTGAAACACCGGCAATCGGGTTTCAGACGGCCTTTGCGTATTGTTTTGCGGTATAATTCCCGACATCTCTATCCATTGTTTTTAAAAGCACAAACCATGACACGCAAAATCCTTGTCACTTCCGCACTGCCGTATGCCAACGGCAGCATCCACCTCGGCCACATGGTCGAACACATCCAAACCGACGTTTGGGTACGCTTCCAAAAACTGCGCGGCCACGAGTGCTACTACTGCTGCGCCGACGACACCCACGGCACGCCCGTGATGCTTGCCGCGCAAAAACAAGGCATTGCGCCTGAAGACATGATTGCCAAAGTACGCGAAGAGCACCTCGCCGACTTTACCGGTTTCAACATCGGCTACGACAATTATTACAGCACCCACTCCCCTGAAAACAAACAGTTTTCCCAAGACATTTACCGCGCGCTGAAAGCCAACGGCAAAATTGAAAGCCGCGTCATCGAGCAGCTTTTCGACCCTGAAAAACAAATGTTCCTGCCTGACCGCTTCGTCAAAGGCGAATGCCCCAAATGCCACGCCCAAGATCAATACGGCGACAACTGCGAAGTCTGCGGCACGACCTATTCTCCGACCGAACTGATCAACCCGTATTCCGCCGTTTCCGGTGCCAAACCCGAATTGCGCGAATCCGAACACTTCTTCTTTAAACTGGGCGAATGTGCCGACTTCCTGAAATCATGGACTTCCGGCAACAACCCACACGACGGCAAGCCCCATCTGCAACCCGAAGCCCTCAACAAAATGAAAGAATGGCTGGGCGAAGGCGAAGAAACCACCCTGTCCGACTGGGACATTTCCCGCGACGCGCCGTATTTCGGTTTCGAAATCCCCGATGCGCCGGGCAAATACTTCTACGTCTGGCTGGACGCGCCCGTCGGCTACATGGCGTCGTTTAAAAACCTGTGCGACCGCATCGGCATCGATTTCGACGAATACTTCAAAGCCGACAGCCAAACCGAGATGTACCATTTCATCGGCAAAGACATCCTCTATTTCCACGCCCTGTTCTGGCCCGCCATGCTGCATTTCTCCGGTCACCGCGCCCCGACCGGCGTGTACGCACACGGCTTTTTGACTGTGGACGGACAAAAAATGTCCAAATCGCGCGGCACCTTCATCACCGCCAAATCCTATCTGGAACAAGGCCTGAACCCCGAGTGGATGCGCTACTACATTGCTGCCAAACTCAACAGCAAAATCGAAGACATCGATTTGAACCTGCAGGACTTTATCAGCCGCGTCAACAGCGACCTCGTCGGCAAATACGTCAACATCGCCGCCCGCGCATCAGGTTTCATCGCCAAACGCTTTGAAGGTCGTCTGAAAGACGTTTCAGGCAGCGCATTGCTGGCAAAACTCGCTGCCGAAAGCGAGACCATCGCCGAGCAATACGAGAACCGCGAATACGCCCGCGCCCTGCGCGACATCATGGCATTGGCGGACATTGTCAACGAATACGTCGATGCCAACAAACCTTGGGAACTGGCGAAACAAGAAGGCCAAGACGAACGCCTGCACGAAGTATGCAGCGAACTCATCAACGCCTTTACCATGTTGACCGCCTACCTCGCCCCCGTATTGCCGAAAGTGGCCGAAAACGCCGCCAAATTCCTGAATTTGGAAGCCATCACTTGGGCAAATACACGCGAAACCTTGGGCGAACACGCCATCAACAAATACGAACATTTAATGCAACGAGTGGAGCAAAAACAAGTGGACGATTTGATCGAAGCCAACAAACAAAGCATCGCCGCCGCAGCCGCGCCTGCCGCCGAAGAGAGCAAATACGAAAAAGTCGCCGAACAGGCCAGCTTCGACGACTTTATGAAAATCGATATGCGTGTCGCCAAAGTATTGAACTGCGAAGCCGTCGAAGGCAGCACCAAACTCTTAAAATTCGACCTCGATTTCGGTTTTGAAAAACGCATCATCTTCTCCGGCATCGCCGCGTCTTATCCCAACCCCGCCGAGTTGAACGGCCGCATGGTCATCGCCGTCGCCAACTTCGCCCCGCGCAAAATGGCAAAATTCGGCGTATCCGAAGGCATGATTTTGAGTGCCGCCACGGCAGACGGGAAACTGAAGCTCCTCAACGTTGACGCAGGCGCGCAACCCGGGGATAAAGTGGGCTAAGCCTTAGCCAAACCATAAGGAGAAACCATGTTAAACCTTTCCGCACCGGTACTTAAAGAAATTGAGTTGCTTAATGATGCAGGCTTATCGGTTGGCGCTATTATTACAGTGTTGCGTCTGAAGTTTCCGGTAGAACTCCATGATCGGGGGGACAAACAAATTGAAGAAGCCGTGCTTCTCATGATCAATCCGCCACGAAAAGCACCTTCTCTTTCCCGCTAAGGCAGCAGTGCCGGTTGAAAGGTAAATTTGGTTATACTTCAACAAAAGGCCGTCTGAAACTTTCAGACGGCCTTTTTATTTATCCAAACGCTTAGTTTCCGTTCAATCTTTATCTCAATAATTCGTCGGTAACGCGTTGCAGAAATTCGATGCGCTCGGGTTTGGCTTCGCCTGATTCGGCAGCGGCTTTGACGGCGCAGCCGGGTTCGGCGCGGTGGGTGCAGTTGTGGAAACGGCACTGGCCGATAAGGTGGCGCAGGTCGGGGAAGTATTGTAATAAATCGGCAGCTTGGAGATGGTGCAGGCCGAATTCTTGCAGGCCAGGGGAATCGATGAGTCGGGTTTCTGCGTTTAAATCGTACAGTTGGGCGTGGGTGGTGGTGTGTTTGCCGGAGTCGAGCGCGGTGGAAATGTCGCCGGTTCGGGCGGCTTGGTTGCCGAGTAGGGCGTTGGTCAGGGTGGACTTGCCCATGCCGCTTTGTCCGAGCAGGATGTTGGTTTGCCCTTCTAAAATGGGACGCAGGATGTCGGCGTTTTCCAATGCGTTGGTTTCGACCACGGGGTAGCCGAGGGTTTCGTAGAATTTGAGTTTCTCGCGCCATTGGGCGGTTTCGGGGAGGTCGGCTTTGTTGAGGACGATGACGGCGTCAATGCCGGCAGCTTCGGCTGCGAGGAGGGCGCGTTGCAACAGGGCTTCGCTGGGTGAGGGGCTGGCGGCGGTTACGATGAGCAGTTGGGTAACGTTGGCGGCAATCAGTTTGGTTTTCCACGCGTCTTGACGGTAGAGCAGGCTTTCGCGCGGGAGGTAGTCTTCAATCACGACTTGTTCGCCGTTGATGGGGCTGATGCGGACTTGGTCGCCGCAGGCGAAATCGACGCGTTTTTTGCGGGTGGTGGCGTCATATATTTGACCGTCGGGAGTGCGGACAATATAGCGGCGGCCATAGCTGGTAATGATTTGGGCGGTATCGGTCATGATGGGGTTTATTGTTTGGAATGGTGTGATTGTACCGAAAGTCGGCTATGGCCGTCTGAAAACTTGTTTGCACCTTTTAACTTTCTTTGGCTTGGTTTTTGGGTGTTTCTACTCTATATTTGCAATGTATTGGTTTTCAGGAGATTTTTTATGAATTTCAGTCAGTTGCTCAATCAGGTTTTGGGTGCGGCTCAAAAAGGCGGCAAAGCGGTGGCGGACAGCCCGCTCAATTCTTTCGGCGGCGGCGCGCTGACGGGTGCTTTGGCATCGATGCTGTTGAAAAAGAAAAATACGAAAAAGCTGGTCAAGGCCGGCTCGGTCGCTGCTTTGGGTTTCCTGGCTTATAAAGGCTATCAAAACTGGAAACAAAACCGCCAGCAGGACGAATTGCCGCAAAGTGCGTTCCAACCTGCCGGTCTGATTGGTGAAAACCACAGCCGTGTGATTTTGCAAACGATGATTGCGGCGGCGGCTTCAGACGGCCTGATTGACGATGCGGAACGCGCGGCCATTGAGCGTGAAAGCGGCAGCGATGCGGAAACGGCCGCATGGCTGCAGGCTGAATATGCGCAACCGGCCTCTATCGAACAAATTGCCGCTTCTGTCGGCAGCGACGAGGCTTTGGCAGCCGAAACTTATCTGGCGGCCAGATTGGTCTGCGCGGACTTGTCGCGCAAGGAAATCGTGTTCCTGAGCCGTTTGTCCCAAGCTTTGAATTTGGACGACCAACTGGTCGAAAGCTTGGAAAAACAGCTCGAATTGGCTTAAGCTTGATTTAAAAGGCCGTCTGAAACCTGATTTCAGACGGCCTTTCGACTTAATTTCAGAGTAAAATAATCCTTTCGACATATTAAAGGCTGTCTGAACATGAATAAACTTTTTTCCACATTCAAAACGTTTTTAGCCGCTTCGTCCGTCTTGGTATTGGCTGCCTGTCCGAGCGGCAACGCGCCGCAATCCAAACCTTCTACGCAGGGTCAAAATACGGTTTCTCATACTGCACCCAAACCGAAAGCCACGGTTGCGCTGGCTTTGGGCGGCGGCGCATCCAAAGGCTTTGCCCATATCGGGATTATTAAGGTTTTGAAAGAAAACAATATTCCGGTAAAAATCGTTACCGGGACATCCGCAGGCTCGATTGTCGGCAGTATGTACGCTTCGGGAATGTCGCCCGACCGCCTCGAATTGGAAGCGGAAATTTTGGGTAAAACCGATTTGGTGGATTTGACCTTGTCCACCAGCGGCTTCATCAAAGGCGAAAAACTGCAAAACTACATCAACCGCAAAGTCGGTAACCGCCCGATGCAGCAATTCCCCATCAAATTTGCCGCCGTTGCGACCGATTTTGAAAGCGGCAAACCGGTGGTGTTCAACGTCGGCAATGCCGGACAAGCCGTCCGCGCTTCTGCGTCGATTCCGAACGTATTCCAGCCTGTCGTTATCGGCAGCCGCAAATATGTAGACGGCGGCCTGTCGCAGCCCGTACCGGTCAGCGCGGCGAAAAAATTGGGCGCAAACTTCATCATTGCCGTCGATATTTCCGCCCGTCCGGCCAAAAATGTCAGCCAAGGCATGTTCTCCTATCTTGACCAAACCTTCAACGTGATGAGTCAAACTGCGTTGCACCAAGAATTGGGACAAGCCAATGTGGTCATCAAACCGCAGGTTTTGGAGCTGGGTTCGGTTGGCGGTTTCGACCAAAAACAACGCGCCATCCAATTGGGCGAACAGGCTGCACGCGCCGCCCTGCCTGAAATCAAACGCAAACTGGCGGCATATCAGTATTAATCATCCGCCGTTTGAACAGGCCGTCTGAAAGTATGTTTTTCAGACGGCCTTTCTTGTGCAAATCTGCTAAAATCACGCGTTTCCTACAAATCATAAAATCCTAAAAAAATGAATATCTTTTACGAAGAGTCCGGCCAATTCAAAGTTGCCTCCATCGTCCAAAAAAACGACGCCACCTACCAAGTCGATACCCAACACGGCAAACGCACCAAAGTGAAGGCAAACAATGTCTTTGCCGAGTTTGACGGCGATATGGCGGCGTTTTTGGAGAACGCGCAAGCACAGGCGGCGGACATCGACACCGATTTATTGTGGGAAGTATGCGGCGAAGAGGAATTTACCGCCGAAGCGATTGCCGAAGAATATTACGGTCATGCGCCGACCAAAACCGAGCTGGCGGCGACTTTGATTGCGCTTTACGCCGCGCCGATGTATTTCTACAAAAAAGCCAAAGGCGTGTTCAAAGCCGCACCGGAAGAAACCTTAAAACAAGCGCTTGCCGCCATCGAACGCAAAAAACAGCAAGACGCGCAAATCGACGCTTGGGCGGAAGCCTTGAAACGTGGCGAGATGCCGTCTGAAATCGCGGCGGATTTGAAAACCATCTTACACGCGCCCGACAAGCAGTCACTGACCTACAAAGCCTTTACCAAAGCCGCCGACGAGCTGAAAATCTCCGCCTACGAACTGGCGAAAAAAACGGGCGGCATTACGTCCATTCCCCAATACCTGCAAGACGGGTTTGAAATCAAATACTTCCCCAAAGGAACAGGCTTCCCCGACCTTCCGCTTCCTGAAATGCCCGACTTGCCCAAGGCTGACGTTACCGCCTTTTCCATTGACGACGAATCGACTACCGAAGTGGACGATGCCTTGAGCCTGACCGACTTGGGCAATGGCATGAAACGCGTCGGTATCCACATCGCCGCGCCGTCGCTTGCCATTAAACAAGGCGACAAAATGGAAAAAAACATTATGGAACGTTTAAGCACGGTTTATTTCCCCGGCGGCAAAATCACCATGCTGCCCGAAAACTGGATTGCCGCGTTCAGCCTTGATGCAGGCGCATACCGCCCTTCCATCAGCATTTATTTCGATGTGGACGGCGAGTTCAACGTCGGCGCGCCAACCTGCAAAATCGAAGCGGTCAACATCGCTAAAAACCTGCGCATTCAGACCATTGAGCCGCATTTCAACGCCGAAACCGGATTGGACGAAGCGGGCGAAATGATGTTCGCCCACCATCAAGACCTGATTTGGTTCTATCAATTTGCCATCGCCTTACAAAAAGCGCGCGGCAAATACGAGCCCGACCGTGCGCCGCAATACGATTACAGCATCGAATTGGATGAGGAAGGCAACGTATCCGTCGTCCGCCGCGAACGCGGTTCGCCCATCGATACGCTGGTCAGCGAGATGATGATTCTTGCCAACAGCACTTGGGCGCAAATGCTGGACGAAAACGAGCTGCCCGGCCTTTTCCGCATCCAACCGGCAGGCAAAGTGCGCATGAGCACCAAATCCGAGCCGCACATCGGCATGGGCGTGCAGCATTACGGCTGGTTTACCTCGCCGCTGCGCCGCGCCGCCGACTACATCAACCAAAAGCAGCTGATCAGCCTGATCGACGACACTGCCGAGCCGC
>FLRY01257537.1_pt1 | contig 11483 bp, 12 predicted proteins | sample 1550471 | NCBI WGS metagenome assembly FLRY01 (sample SAMEA4031759, study PRJEB14383) | metagenome | biome: human; feature: oral; material: saliva | place: Philippines | collected 2014
GCATCTAATACTAAAGAAATACGACCTAAAAAGTATCTGTTTTCTTTTAGGTAAACTGATGTAAACTTGGCTTGAAACTTTGATTTCGTGTGAAGTTTGTAGCAAAATAACGCCTGAATTTCACATCACGCTATGCGGATAAATTTTAGTTTGGCGTTTGCCTTTTATTAATATATTCGTGTAGTGCTGTTAATAGAACTTAACAAAACTCTCATCATTAGGAGATACATCAATGAAAGCTTATCTGGCTCTGATTTCCGCTGCCGTTATCGGCTTGGCTGCATGCTCTCAAGAAGCTGCAAAACCTGCTGAAGCCCCTGCTGCTTCTGCCGCTTCCGAAGCTGCCCCTGCCCCTGCAGAAACTACTGCACCTGCTGATGCAGCTCCTGCTTCTGAAGCTGCTCCAGCCGACGCTGCTGCCGCTCCTGCTGCCGGCAACTGCGCGACTACTGTTGAAGCCAACGACGCTATGCAGTTCAACACTAAAGAAATCCAAGTAAGCAAAGCTTGTAAAGAATTCACCATCACTTTGAAACACACCGGTACCCAACCTAAAGAAAGCATGGGTCACAACATCGTCATCGGTAAAGCCGAAGACATGGACGGTATTTTCAAAGATGGTGCCGGTGCTGCTGCAACTGACTACGTTAAACCTGACGACGCACGCGTTGTTGCTCACACCAAACTGATCGGTGGCGGCGAAGAATCTTCTTTGACTCTGGATCCAGCCAAACTGGCTGACGGCGAATACAAATTCGCTTGCACCTTCCCAGGTCACGGCGCTTTGATGAACGGTAAAGTTACTTTGGTTGACTAATCCGCCTAAAGCTCGAAAACAGACAGCCTGCCTTGCGCAGGCTGTTTTGTTATAATCTGGAAACATTAATTTAAGAATAAAACCTCAAAACCATGAATCCGTTTGAAACCAAAAGCGTTACTTTTGCCGAACCCATTGAAATGCTGTACGCCTGCCACGGTAAAGTACGCCGTTTCTGCAATCAGATTGCCATGTTGTCGGACTATATTGCCGAAAACGGCTGCAATCAGGTTGTTTTGCAAACTATCCGCCAAATTGCCCAGTATTTCAATGTTGCCGCGCCGTTGCACCATGAAGATGAAGAAGAAAACTTTTTTCCGCTTTTGTTGCAATATGCGCCGCAAGCTCAAGAAAGCGTTGACGAGCTGCTACGCCAACATGTCAGCCTGCATAGCAACTGGGGCGGCGTAGCGGCTGAATTTGCCAAGCTTGAAGCGGATAACGCCTATATCCCCGATGCCGAAGCATTCAAACGTTTTGTCGCAGGATATGATGTTCATCTGGCGATTGAAGAGCCGCTGTTTGATATGGGCAAAACCTTTATCCCTAAAGAAAAACTGACCGAAATCGGCGAAATTATGGCCGCACGCCGCCGCAAATAAGGCCGTCTGAAACAATCGTCTCAAGGAATACACTATGCTGACCCCCAAAAGTTGCGATTTGTTCAATATCCCTTTTTTCCAGTTTTCCCAGTTGAAAAAATACCAGCCTGAAAGCATTCCGCAAATCAAGGCAGACTATAAAGAAAACTGGCAGGTATGGCAGCAGCTGATCCAGCAGGTTGCCGCTGAATTGGGTGCGCCGTTTGCGCCGCCGCATATCGAACGCTGGTGTAACGGCTGGCAGGTCCGCGCTCATTTCTTTGCCTATTTCAAATACGAACAATATAAAAATTCCGCAGCGATTTTATCGATTTTGCTGAATCGCCGCCGTTTGAGCGTCAGCTTGGATTGGCACTGTTATAAAGCCGATGTTTCCCCCATCGCGCTGCCTGATTACAACCGCTGGCTGGATAATTTTGATACTGAAAAATACGCTTCCTTCGATATGTGGCACGGTGCGGAAAGCGAATATGACGATTATCGTACCGTCGCCCAACAAAGCGACGGCGATAGAAAGCTTCGAGACGACAAAGATTTTTTCTGTATCGGGAAACACATCGAACGCGATGATTTGGGCAAGCAGGATGTCGTGAAATGGATAGTGGAAACAGTGGAAGACTTACTGCCGCTTTACGAAGCTTGTCATGGAAAATAACTCAGGACGCAGAAAGACAAATTGCCCATAATAAACTTAAGGCCGTCTGAAAATCATATTCAGAACGTTTCAGACGGCCTGTTTCTCAAAGTGAACAAATATGACCGAAACTCAATCCCTAGAGCTTGCCAAAGAGCTGATTTCTCGCCCGTCCGTTACGCCGGATGACCAAAACTGCCAACAACTGCTGGCCGAACGCCTGCAAAAAATCGGTTTTGCCGTAGAAGAGCTTCATTTTGGCGACACTAAAAATGTCTGGTTGCGCCGCGGTACACAGGCTCCGGTGTTCTGTTTTGCCGGACATACCGACGTTGTACCGACAGGCCCTGTTGAAAAATGGGATTCGCCTCCGTTTGAACCGACCGAGCGTGAAGGCCGTCTGTATGGCCGCGGCGCGGCGGATATGAAAACCAGCATTGCCTGTTTCGTTACCGCCTGCGAGCGTTTCGTTGCCGAAAATCCCGACCACCAAGGCAGCATTGCGCTCCTGATTACTTCGGACGAAGAGGGCGATGCGCTGGACGGTACGACCAAAGTCATCGATGTGTTGAAAGCGCGCGGAGAGTTGATTGATTACTGTATCGTCGGCGAACCGACCGCCGTGGATAAATTGGGCGATATGTTGAAAAACGGCCGCCGCGGCTCACTGTCGGTCAACCTGACCGTCAAAGGCAAGCAAGGCCATATTGCCTATCCACATTTGGCAATCAATCCCGTGCATACTTTTGCCCCGGCCTTGTTAGAGCTGACACAAGAAGTCTGGGACGAGGGCAACGAATACTTTCCGCCGACCAGTTTCCAAATTTCCAATATTAACGGCGGCACAGGCGCGACCAATGTGATTCCGGGTGAGCTGAACGTCAAATTCAATTTCCGTTTCTCTACCGAATCCACCGAAGAAGGGCTGAAACAACGCGTCCACTCCATTTTGGATAAACACGGCGTGCAATATGATTTGCAGTGGTCTTGTTCAGGCCAACCGTTTTTAACTCAGGCCGGAAAGTTGACCGATGTGGCACGCGAAGCCATTGCCGAGATTTGTGGCGTTGAGGCCGAATTGTCCACCACCGGCGGTACTTCGGACGGACGCTTCATTAAAACCATTGCGAAAGAACTTATCGAGTTAGGCCCGTCCAATGCGACCATCCACCAAATCAATGAAAACGTACGTTTGGAAGATATTCCGAAGCTGTCGGCAGTGTATGAAGGTATGTTGAAACGGTTGTTGAAGTGAAAAAGGTCGTAGTAGGCTTTGAAAAACGATAGGGCGATACGATTTTTTTGCTCTTTTTGTTTTCTCTTAAGTTATCAATAATTGGACAAGGCAAAATATGATTACTCTGCCTTCTTTAAATGCGCTTCCATCAAAGTGGAATGAAATCCGAGAGCAGTTGGGAACCGACTTTCCCGCCGCTCTCGAGGCCTTGTTGCACGAGCGGTTTACGGAACACGAAGCCAAGCAGCTTGAGCAGGATTTTATTGATTGTATCGGTTGTACGCCTAAGGAATATGTCCGTATCCGCCGAGCTATCCGACTGTTGGAAACGCGTTATCCGGATAGCCCGAACGAACTGACTGCGGCTGCGGTTGCCACGCCGTTGGGCGAGATGTTGGCGGTGTTCGGCAGTAAGGGTTTGTGTCTGCTGGAATTTGTCGGGCAGAAACATATGGAACAGGAAATCATGGCTGTCCAAAAAGCTTTGCGCGGGCAGTTTATTTTTCAAGAAAATGAGCAAACGCAGCTTTTGCGCCAAGAATTGGATTTATACTTTCAAGGCCGTCTGAAAGTTTTTACTACGCCTTTGGAAACGATAGGTACAGCCTTTCAGCAGCAGGTGTGGAATGCGCTGCTGACCATTCCTTACGGCGAAACGCGCAGTTACAAAGAGCAGGCGCAACAGTTGGGTAATCCCAAAGCCATTCGCGCCGTTGCCGCTGCAAACGGGCAGAACAAGGTGTCTATCTTGATTCCCTGCCACCGTGTCATTGGCAGCGACGGCAAGCTGACCGGCTACGCAGGCGGTTTGAACCGCAAACAATCGTTGCTTGCCTTGGAGCGAGGCGAAGTTCAGACGGCCTTGTTTTGAGTTTTGATAGAGGATAAGGGGCCGTGCTTGCAGGCTTCGCACGTTGAAAAATTGAGTAGCAGAAGGTCGGGGAAGCCCGGAAAAATCTGCATGGAGAAAAATGTTGGGCAACGCCCACACTAGAAAAAGAGAAATAAGACATGAGCCTGAAAAACCGCCATTTTCTAAAACTTTTGGATTTTACGCCGGAAGAAATTACCACCTATCTCGACCTTGCCGCCGAATTGAAAGCCGCTAAAAAAGCAGGACGCGAGGTGCAGCGGATGAAAGGGAAAAACATTGCCCTGATTTTCGAGAAAACATCGACCCGCACCCGTTGCGCATTTGAAGTGGCCGCACGCGACCAAGGCGCAGGGGTAACTTATCTGGAGCCGTCTGCCAGCCAAATCGGGCATAAGGAAAGCATTAAGGATACGGCGCGTGTTTTAGGGCGGATGTTTGACGGTATCGAATATCGTGGTTTTGGACAGGATGTGGTGGAAGAGCTGGCCAAGTATGCAGGTGTGCCTGTGTTCAATGGTTTGACCAACGAGTTTCACCCGACCCAAATGCTCGCTGATGCGCTGACGATGCGCGAGCATAGCGACAAGCCTTTGAACCAAATTGCGTTTGCCTATGTCGGCGATGCGCGTTACAACATGGCCAATTCGTTGCTGGTGTTGGCTGCGAAACTGGGCATGGACGTGCGTATCGGTGCTCCGAAAAGTTTGTGGCCGTCTGAAAACATTATCGAGACGGTGCAGGCTGTCGCCAAAGAGACTGGCGGACGGATTTTGTTGACGGAGAATGTGCAGGAAGCCGTAAAAGGCGTAGATTTTATCCATACCGATGTGTGGGTCAGCATGGGCGAGCCTAAAGAGGCTTGGCAGGAACGCATTGATTTGCTGAAAGATTACCGTGTTACGCCTGAGCTGATGGCGGCGGCGGAAAATCCGCAAGTCAAGTTTATGCATTGCCTGCCTGCTTTCCATAATCGCGAAACCAAGGTCGGCGAATGGATTTATGAGACATTTGGTCTGAATGGTGTGGAAGTAACGGAAGAAGTTTTTGAAAGTGAAGCCAGCATTGTGTTTGATCAGGCAGAAAACCGGATGCATACGATTAAAGCGGTGATGGTAGCGGCATTGGGCGATTGAGTTTTGCGCTCAACACTGCTTACTGCTTCATTTAATAGAGATTAAATAAAGGCCGTCTGAAAGAAAGACTTTCAGACGGCTTTGTCGTTTTATTGGGGTTTATTGCCAAATCAGGACTTTGGGTTCGGGCGTTACTTGATAGCCTTCTTGACGCAATAGTTCGATTAAGCCTTTTTCGCTGGGTAAATGGGCAATGCCGACGGCAAAGAGGGTGCTTTGTTTGGCGGATTGCTTGCGGATTTCAGGCAGCCATGCCAAGTTGCGGCGGATCAGGAGGTCGTTTTTCAGCCAATCGGACATGGCTTTGGCGTACTTGGTATCAACAAGTTTGAGGGTGCGTTGTTCGGTTTCTTCCAAAAGTGGGATGAGTTCTTCAAAGCGACCGTCTGAATAGGCTTGATGGAGTTTTTTGATATCTTCGGTTTCTTCTTTATTGGTTTTAATACTGGCTTTCAGAAAGTTGAGCATGGTTTCTTCAGGCTGGGCTTTGAAGATCGTGGTAACATCGTCCAAGCTTTCTAATGAACCACGCGGCTTATTGATGTCGGCAGCCGCGTTGGTCAGTAACATATCTGCACCGGTTTCTGAGCTATACCCTTTGGGAAATGTACTGCCGGCAAAAATGAATGCGGCCCACGGATGGAGTTTGTCGGCCATTTGGGCGATGGGTCGGCTTTCTTCATTTTGTGAATAGATTTCTTGTAAAAGACGGAAATCTGTTTTGCCAAGCTTGCGGCTGAGCGGTTCGGTACTCATGACTTCCTGGAAGTATTTTTGATACATTTTTTTCGTTTCCGGACTGCTGTCCGGCAATGGATCGACTTCTGTGGTCAATTGGTCGGTAGATTGCAATAGTTTGACTGCATCGGAAGACAAGGTTTGATTGGTTTGCCCCATGTGGATGGTGCCGAGCAGATAGGAATCGGGTTGGCCTTCTTTGCTGATTTTCCAAACATTGCTGGTCAGTTTAGGCTGCTGCCAGTTAAGTTCGGCAGGTTTGTTGTCGGATGAAGTTGCGGCGGGTTTGCAGGCACCTAAGGCAAGGGCGGTCAATGGCAAAAGCAGGCAGGCAAACAGTTTTTTCATGTTTTTCCTTATTGTGGTGTGCGGTAGGCAAGGGCGATTTAGAAATCGAGCAGGTTTTGAACAGGATGTTCGCCTGTTTCGGGTTTTTCCAGTTTGCGGTTGCGGATTTTGGCTTTCCTAAGGGATAGAAGGTGCATGACTTGATGCTTTTGGCTGTCGGTCATCTGGAGCCAGTACAAGCGCTCTTCCCGGCTGCGCAGGCAGCCTTTGCAATAGCCTTTGGCATTGGCTTCGCAGACACCTATACATGGACTGGGGATGGGGAAAAAATCAGGTTGTTCCATATTTTAAAAGCGTTTGAGAAAAGAGACCGGACAAACCAAAATTGTAGACTGCATTCGTATTTGTCTAAACACGATCGGTGTATCCAGCAGGGTTCCTAATATCCAATTGAGTTGATCATTTCAATAAGTTTATATCTGCCACCCTAGGCATAAAAAACCTAAGAGAAACCATAAATATATCGCAGAAGAAGTCAGTATTTTCCCTATCGTCAGATTTTCCCAATAAAACCCAAGTAAGAACATTATAAAAATTAAAGGAATTCCAATATAAATATAATATTTAAGCGAACCTAATTCACTGAACACGTTTATAACAGAATAGAGACCGATAAATCCACCTGACCAAAAAACAATTATTGCCGGCCCTAAAAAATAGCCGTTATTAAATGAGGGAGCAGTATGATTTTTATCCATTCTTTATATTTGTTGTTTATTTTAATCTCAATTACTGCAATGGTATCGTATCTATTCAAATGGGGAGCAAAGTGTACAGTAAGGTCTCCAGGAACAATTACGGTATGTTTGGCAGAATCATGTTTTAATACATATCTGGAGTTCCTCTGTATTTGGATTTTCAGACGACCTATGTGCAACCCCAACTATTTGCACTTTATGACTTAATCAGTTTACGTAAAGACTGATTGTTGTATTTGATATCGGCAATCATTCGGTCGTATTGGTGCATTCTACGGAGCGAGCGGGTAATCAGATAGACCGAGAAAATAATCAAACTGATGTTCATCAGGCTGACCAGCGCGAGCAAAGGCCAAACATCAACGGCTTCGTACCATTTCGATGTCGCAATCAGCGCACTGAAAATAGACAAAGGGAGTGCGAAAACGGCAATGCCCGTACGCATGATAGCAAGTGCCGTACGTTTTTCAGCAAGGAGAAGTTGCACTTGATTGATGCTGAGGATATCGTTTTGCTGCTCGGTAATCATAGGATACGCGCCTATACAAATTAACTTTGAATCCTGATAAAGCGGGAAATATGGTTTTATGTTACCCGAAAGTATTGAAAATAAAAACAAAGGTCGTCTGAAAATTTTCAGACGACCTTTTCCATTCCTGTTTACACAGTTTGCGAGTATTTGGCTTTGGTTTCTTTATAGCGCAGATGGTAGTCGAACACCATGGCGATGTTGCGGATCAGGAAACGGCCCTTCGGCGTAACAGTCAGGCTGTGCGGTTTGAGACGGACCAGTCCGAGGGTTTCCAGTTGCTTCATATCTTCCAGTTCGGCTGCAAAATAACGGCTAAACGGAATGCCGAACACGCTTTCGTAAATTTGATAATCAAGCGAGAAGCGGCACATCAAATCCTGAATGATGTTGCGGCGCAAAATGTCGTCTTGATTGAGTTGGTAGCCGCGCATAATCGGCAGATGTCCGGCATCGAGTGCGGCGTAATAGGCATCGATATCGCGCTCGTTTTGGGAGTAGGTGCTGCCGATTTTGCCGATAGAGGACACGCCGATCGCTACCAAATCGCAGTCGGCATAGGTTGAATAGCCTTGGAAGTTGCGTTGCAGGAAGCCTTCTTTGAGGGCAATGGAGAGTTCGTCGTCAGGTTTGGCAAAGTGGTCCATACCGATGAAAACATAGCCGCGCTCGGTCAGGGTTTGAACGCAATATTGCAGCATATCGAGTTTTTCTTCGCTGCCGGGTACAACATTGGTGTCGATACGGCGTTGCGGTTTGAAGATATGCGGCAGGTGGGCGTAGTGGTAAAGGGCGAGGCGGTCGGGATCGAGGGATAAGACCGTGTCGATGGTGGTTTTGATGCTTTCGGTGTTTTGGTGCGGCAGGCCGTAAATTAAATCGACGCTGACTGATTTAAATCCGGCTTCACGCGCGGCATCAATCACTTCTTTGGTTTCTTCGTAGCTTTGGATACGGTTGACGGCTTCCTGCACTTTAGGGTCAAAGTCTTGAATACCGACACTCATGCGGTTGAAACCGAGTTTACCCAGTTTGAGGACGGTTTCGCGGCTAACTTTGCGCGGGTCGATTTCGATGGAGTATTCGCCGTTGGGAATCAGCTGGAAGTATTTACGAATCATGTCGAAGACGCGTTCGAGTTGGTCGTCGCTCAGGAATGTGGGCGTGCCGCCGCCGAAGTGGAGCTGCGCGAGCTGGTGTCTTCCGCCCAAATGCGGTGCCAGCAATTCCATTTCTTTTTCCAGATACTGGATATAGGCATCGGCACGGCTTTTGTCTTTGGTAATGATTTTGTTGCAGCCGCAGTAGTAGCAGATGGTATTGCAGAAGGGGATGTGGATGTAGAGCGAAAGGGGTTTGTTGAGCGCTCCCGTATTGCGCAGGCTTAAAGCTTGGATATATTCGGCTTCTTTAAAGCCTTCATGGAAGCGGTCGGCAGTCGGGTAGGATGTATAACGGGGACCGCTTGATGGCAAACTGGCAATCAATTCACGATCGAATTCCGGTAATTCGTTGTTTGTGTTGGTATTATTTGAGATAGGGATGATTTTCATGGTTGGGCTTGTAGTATAAAGTAGGGAAATTAGGGAAAATTTTAGTCAAAATTTCGATAGTTTGGTAGAATGCCTGATAATGATATGCCAACTTTGACTTGGGTCAATAGTTATTCGGCTTCATCAGGGGTTGAGAAAATTAAGCAAATTAAAGGTGCGTTATGGCTACACACAATGCAACACATCAAATGAAAACCTTGTGTTCCACATGTTCTTTACGAGAACTGTGTTTGCCTGTCGGACTAATGCCTAACGAATTTTCACAATTGGACGCGGTTATTCGTCAAAGCCGCCGTCTGAAAAAAGGTGAATACCTGTTCCGTGCCGGCGAGCCGTTTACCTCTTTGTTTGCCATCCGTGCGGGCTTCTTTAAGACAACAGTCGCCAGCCAAGATGGACGAGATCAGGTAACCGGCTTTTTTATGTCGGGCGAGCTGATCGGTATGGATGGGATTTGTTCCCATATTCACAGCTGTGATGCTGTGGCTTTGGAAGACAGCGAGGTATGCGAGCTTCCGTTTACACACATTGAAGAACTCGGTCAGGATATTCCCAGCCTTCGCTCCCACTTTTTTCGCTTGATGAGCCGTGAAATTGTCCGAGATCAGGGTGTTATGTTGCTTTTGGGCAATATGCGCGCTGAAGAGCGATTGGCGGCATTCTTGCTCAACCTGTCTCAGCGTCTCTATTCACGAGGATTCGCCGCCAATGATTTTATCTTGCGGATGTCGCGTGAGGAAATCGGCAGCTATTTGGGGCTGAAACTGGAAACAGTCAGCCGCACCTTGTCTAAATTCCATCATGAAGGCTTGATTTCGGTTGAACACAAGCACATCAAAATCTTAGATGCGACAACCTTGAAGAAAATGGTTTCCGGTTGTTCGCACGCTATCTGAATCTTAGGCCGTCTGAAATATTTCAGACGGCCTTTTTAACAAGAATTAAAGAATAATTGTTAAGTTACGAAAGTGATAGTCAGATATTAAATTGAAAAATCTTCAACAACCGGTGTGTACAGAATACGGTCGACTACTTCTCTGGTCAGTTTTGGTGCAAACATCTGGATAAAGTCATACGCGTAGCCGCGCAGGTAGGTATCAGTGCGTAAGGCTATCCAAGTGGGCGACGGTTCAAATAAGTGTGCCGCATCAATAAGTTGTAAATCTTGATCGACAATGGGATCGTACGCCATTTTGGCCATCAAGCCAACGCCCAAGCCTAAGCGGACATACGTCTTCAGTACATCCGTATCGGCAGATGATAAGGCAACATCAGGTTGCTCAATATGCGCTTTATTAAATGTACGCGCGATACTGCTGCCGGAATTAAAAGCAAATTCGTAAGTAACCAGTGGAAAAGAAGCCAAATCTTCAAGGCTTAAAGGATTGCGGCAGTCCAAAAGAGGGTGGTCGTGCGGAACAATGACGGCATGGTTCCATTCGTAGCAGGGCAGCTTGCCCAACTCAGGATGATCGTCAATGCGTTCAGTAATAATTGCCAAATCAGCTTCGCCGCTGCTGACCATTTGCGCAATGGCAGAAGGGCTGCCTTGTTTGATGGTCAAATTGACTTTAGGGTAGTTTTTGACAAATTCCGCAACGATTTTGGGCAAAGCATAGCGCGCCTGGGTATGCGTTGTCGCGATGGTCAGGGAGCCGCTGTCATGATCGGTAAACTCGCTGCCGATATTTTTAATGTTTTGTACATCACGCAAAATCCGTTCCGAAATCTCTAATACGGCTTTGCCCGGTTGTGAAACGGAAACCACACGTTTGCCGCTGCGGATAAAAATTTGAATACCCAATTCTTCTTCAAGCAGGCGTATTTGTTTGGAAATGCCGGGCTGGGATGTGAAAAGCGCATCGGCGGCTTCGGAGACATTCAGATTGTGTCGGTAAACCTCAAGGGCATAACGTAATTGTTGCAGTTTCATGGTGGCAGTACCGGATACGTTGTTATTGTGGATTTTGTGCGACAAACGGCATGTAATTTAACATATTTTGCCCAGTTTTGCCCCGAGTTTTGAAAACGGTTGTTTTTAATGGAAATATCTTTTAACGATATGAAAACGGGAAATTCAGGAAAGAAGAGGGAAAGGGGTTTTGTTGTTTTTGTACAACTTAAGGTGGATGAATTGTCTGATTTTGCCCTAAATTAATGACACAAGATTGATTTTTCGGCATGATTAACTACTAGGAAGCAGGCACTTCATGATTGTTTGAAGGCATCGAGTATTGACAGTTTGCCTTGCGCTTCTTTATAGTGCAACCTGATATATCCGATTTGCCGCTGTTTTGATACTGCGGCCTGTATATTGGTA